>JAABUQ010001626.1_pt1 | contig 47499 bp, 47 predicted proteins | sample 5560001 | NCBI WGS metagenome assembly JAABUQ01 (sample SAMN10711888, study PRJNA513371) | rock metagenome | isolation source: Antarctica rocks | place: Antarctica: Victoria Land, Finger Mt nord | collected 2015-12-18
GGGGCGTCGGAGGCGCCGTGGGGGGGGTGGGAGGCGGGGGAGAGAATGTGGGGGGGGAGGAGGTGCAGGCTGAGGGAGAAGTCGGGGGAGGGGAAGACGGTGAGGGCTTTGACGAGGATGTTGGTGGTGGGCTCGTGGACGAGGAGGTGCGGGTTGAATTGGTATCTGTTGGGGAGGAAGGAAGAGGGAGGTGGTGGTTAGCTTGGGGATGTGGGTTGGGTGGAAGGGGGGGTGAGGGATGGTTTTTGGGAGTTGAGGAGGGGAGGGTTCAGATAGAGCTAATATGTTTGGTTTGGCTTCAGGCGCAGGGGACGACTGATTCAAGGTCGCGAGACTGCGAAAGTCAGGTAATAGGAAACGTTTGGTCGATCATCATGGTAGGGTTTCTTGCATCCCGCTGGGCGCCCAAAAAGACAAACGGTGTCGCCAGGTTTCTCAGAGGAGATTTGCAGACTCACAGCTTCAGCAGGGCCAGGTTCGCATAGCAGTCATAGGTCCGGTCCTCGCATTGCTGCGTTACGTAGTCTTGGAATACGGTGGTGGTTTCGGGGTTGTAGCGATCGAGGCCGTTGAGGATGGCATCGATGTGCTCAGGCCGTTCGGGCGCATAATCGAAGGCAATGCCCATTGTCGTCGTGAGTCGGTACTTTAGAGAGCTCAAGTGGTGGATCGACAATTTCAGGTCGAAGAACCTAGTGCAGTGTGCGGGATGACGGCGCGGTAGCCGAGAAAATAGGCCGGGGGATCAATGATAGCGATTGCGAAAGTAGAGTGAACTACTTTTCACGGACAGTGAATGGTAAGAATGTAATTTCTCTTCTGATAGAGTGGTTAAGTCGCCCTTTCTAAGTCTTCGTCAATCCTCCATAATAAGTCTACTTCCTGCCGGTGTATCTATGGGCAGTATGAAAAAGGGTATCTTAACCGAAACGAAGTTGAATCGCTAAAGCGCAACAGAAAGCATGCTCGATCGGCTCAAATCGTACACCAAAACCGCTCAATCTATCGTAACCGGCCGTCCTTAGTCTGGCATAAAGTCATACGGCGATGGGAGTTGATACCCCGGATTCTCGTTCGAGCTGGTCTTTGCCATCGAGCGGCTGCTTCTCTGTTTCGTCATGTCCATTACGGATGTCCTCGCTCTGTGTATCAGCGGAGGGAGGCTCGACCGTGACTCCGCCGAATTGCCGTCCCAAGCATTGCAACAGAGCCACAAAGCTGCGGTGCAGCTCCGCGAAGAACAGATCGTTGCCCACCATCTCTGCAAGCCCTCTCGGCCGCATTGCCGTACCACCCCGGCGAGGAAAGCCGTCTGGATCCATAGTCCGCTGTGTTAGGAACGACGATATTGGAGGCGGCTTCTGTTTCTCGCTCGCTCCAGCTGTGGTTGACTTGCCAGTCTGGATGGCCTTCTCTGTGCAGGCTAGAATATTACTGGCTATACGCTCGAAGGCACGCCATATTATCGGTGTAGTCTTGAAAGCTCGGCCAGGATCATGGCCTGTAAGCGCCAGCAGCGCATAATGGCGCTGACGCCCACGAGCATAAGGATCAGTGAGCCGAAACTTGTACGCAACGATGTAGCCAGCCATCGGGTCTCCGAAGAAGATCTTTCCAGCGGTAAGACCACGGGGCAGCTGCTCGCACGACAGCGTTCGAATGCTAGCTCGCCGCAGTAGCGAGTACGTGTTTGGTTTCATGGGCTTCGATGTCGTCACAAATTCGAGTGTATGGGTGTGACACGCAGATGCTGATGTATCGGAGGCGAATGACTCTGGGGAAGAGTGGTATGGGTTTAAATCTTCGTCCGTGCTGCAGTCGGAGTGCTGGCTCCCACAAGCATGAACGGCTTCCTTGGAGCGCAAGACTGGACTTCCATTCCTCCCACTGCCATCTGGTTTCGGACTGCCTGGAGCGCCTGTGGGAAGCTTTGAACGTATAGTGTCCGGTATGCTTATGGTACAGCTTACACAGCCAACATCATCGCCCAGCACCTTATAAGCCTTGCCCTTCTTGTGCCTTGTCTCTACCGAAGACGACTGACTCTGTGGTCGATAGTCCTTTAAAGCAGTGGGGGATTGCATGTTTAGCGCAGCATGCGTATGCTCCGCTGCAAGCGCATCATCGAGATCTGAGGTATCGAATCCTGTCACAAAGGACCGCTCGGACTGGGTACGCAGAGCAAGCGAGCCCAGATCGCCGATGCTGGATAAAACAGACGCGAGAGGATGACATGCCTGGCATGCAACCGGTAAAACCTGTGTGCATAAGATGGACGTCGGCCCGTCGTTCTCACAAAAGTGTGCTAAGGAGATCTATGAGCCCCGAGATATGTCAGTAACGAGATCGAGAACGATCCAAGCGCGCGGAGCCGGCGCCGACTTCGTTGCCTGCGCTCATATGTCGCACGAGTGTTACCATAGCTCGTGATGTTGGCGCAGTAGGCGCGACTTACAACAAAGTCCATGTCGGCCCCACCTTCAGCGTTGCTGGTGCCTTGAGCGCCACATGGCTTCCCTCAATCAGATTCTACCAAGGATTACGTAATATTGTGGGAGCTTGCGACAACTCGGTTTCTTGTGATACTTAGAACACGCCGAATGCGCCGGCGACCTCGGATCGGGCGGGTTGTGCTGCGACAGTGTTGCAAAGCAACCGCACGCCCACCAGGCGATGAGTTCAAAGGCGGGGAGCTCGGGATGCTTCACAACTGGGGAGGGATACTTTAATGTTCGGAAAAAAGTCGTGTGCTCTCCTTTTCCTGGAGGTCCGAACTTTTGGCTTGCGCGCTCCAATCAGACCGTCGGTATTAGCCAAAGGCAAAATGCAAGGCAACGCTCAGACTCTTCTACGCAATGTCGATACGAGGTACTCATATATATTCCCCTTAAGAGGTGCAGGACCATAGCGGTGGGATCATTCGCTTCACCGGAGATTAGCAGACGGACCTCTTTCTTACTCAGCTGTCATCTGTCAGGCGTCTGCAGGTGCCAGGATGCGGATGCGCATTGCGCTATCTCGCGTGGGGCAAGGATCGAGAGATCTTAGCGTACACTTGAAGTAACCGATTGGCAAACTCCGATCTCCGGGCCCACACTAAAAACGCTTCTTGTGCCTCTCGACTCTCGAGGATCGACAATACGTAATAAAGTTGCGAAGTGCATCAGCGATTAACATAGAATGATAGATGTCCTGATCTACGTCACCAACAGCTAAAGGTCGCCAATGCTGTTTCTCGTCGGAATATCATAGTGTACGAGATTCCAGAACCTTTGTTTTCGCCCCTATTGAGTCGTCCCCTCGAGGTTAAATAGTTGATTACACGATCTTGGTAATAAGCTCTCTCTCACCAGATCTAGCAGGCTTTCAATCCCAGAAACGAATTCCAGTCCGTAGATAACTGATGTACTATGGAACGGAGTCTATCTTCTCTATCTGAGCGATCCCTATACTCTGCATCGTACATCGCTTCGTGGCACGATATTGCCTCGACTCTACGCGCATATAAAGCTTAGGATCTCCGTCATTGTTTTCCTTCTGAGACTCTCGAGGTGCGGCGTGATGTTCTTTGCACTCTTCCGAAGGATACTAGAACGTCGAGGCTTTGGAGTGGTGTCATGGTTCATTCCCCTTGGCTCTACGCTTGCGTCTTGGGTGGGGGGTGAGACTTGGATGAGTGGATGGATGTTGGGGTTTTGCTTCTCGATCTTTGCATGCGCGGGTGCTTGCACGGAGGAAAAGGTGGTGATGCTTGCCGACACGTCGTCGGTCCATGAGCTGGAGAGCGAGAGTCGCTGTTTGGAGGATAAGGGGGGGGGGAAGAGAAGTGCAAACTGTGTATCGGCTCGAGCTTACACCGCACTGTAGTCGCTTTGGGCGTGGGCTGGAATTTCGTGATATATTGTCCCGGTTTATCCAGAATCCACGCCTTGGTAAACAGTGACCATGGAAATTAACGAAAAACCTGGAACTATCAATGGTTCAACGGTTACACAACCTCACATTGGGCACCGAGACCAACTCGGGCCCATGGGCGCCCAGTCATTCCGGATTGTAATCCTTTATAAGGCATGGGATCCAGGTGTCCAAATTCGACAATGTTGATAGATTTTGAACCACGCTGCCTCTGTGGCCTTGTGGTAAGCATTGAATAGATACCAGAGATTGAGCAAAGGGGGTGGGTCGGACCATCGAAGCATGAGCTACAAACGAGAGCGCTCTCGGTGAGCTCAAGCACCTGTTCTCGATTTCTGGAAGGCGATAGTACTTCCACTACCTATGATAGCGGAAGCTTGATATAAGCCGAGTTCAGGACTGCCAATCCATGAATTAGCCACTGTTAGCTCGGTCATTTTTTTTTCCTGTGGTAGCTACCTCGATAATGATCGTACTCCATCTTCTCTCTTCTACTTCTTCATACCTAACCCGCCACTTTCCTCCCACTGCACCCCCACCCACTCCTCCCTCCATACCCACCCCTCCCCACGCTCATCCCCACAGTCGCCCCCACAAACCCCCACAACCACACTCCCCCACTCCATCCCCTCCAGCCCTTCTTCCTCAACCTCCAGCTCCGCAATCGCCTGCGGCACTAACTGCACCTCGAACACCCTGGCCTTCCCACAGTTCTCACATCGCGGGATTCTCGGCGTTGAAGCCGACAATAATTTTCCAACGTTGTCGGTCTTGCTATAGAGGAGAGGGGTGCCGCCAAACTCGTAGCGGAGGGCCTGGAGGGGGTTGTGCGAAAGGCGGGAAGCGAATTTTTGGAATGTGGTGTCCATGGAGGACTCGTAGGCGTTGGCGTCGTCTTTGCGACTCCCGCCGCTGGAGGACGGATCGTTGTCAATATCGAAGTTTATCGAAGGTGTAGCAGCTGGGGATGGTGTGTTATCGAGGGTTTCGTAGTCTGCTTCGAGGTAGTAGCTGGGATATGGAGGAGGAAGCTCGGATTGTGGCGGCCAGGGCTCGAAGGGGGCCTTCTGAGGGGAGGGAGAGGGAGAAGGTGAGGAGATGCGCGCCTTTTGGGCGAAGGTTGCGGGAAGGTCGCTGGACGGAGAGGGCGGTTGAGGCGGTTTGGAGACGAGAGAGGAGAAGGGACTTGAGGACGAGGACGAGGCGACGGCGAAAGGATTTGGGGCGGAGAAGGAGTTTGCGTTGCTAGAAGAGGAGCTGGCTTTGCCGAAGATGCTGTTACCGAGCATGGGAGGCGGCGTTTGCTGAGAGGTGCCCTGAGTGATGGCGTTCCTTTTCTCGGTCGAAGAAATACTGGCGGAAGCATCTATCTTAGTGCCCTTGATCGCCCTGATGCTGCCAGGTTTCTTCTTGCAGGTCTTCGACCGACAGGCAAAGACATAGAGTCTTCGTTCATGGCCTGCGAATCGTTCTGGCAGATCGCCGTTCAATTGCAGCAGCAGCGTTAATATACGGCTGCAAACCTTGCATTTTGCGAGCGAGGCTGAGGGAGGGTTGGCCTGATCTGGCCATCTCTGTAGGATTTGGTTAGAGAGGAACGTTGCATGTTGAACATTGAGCGCCATACTCACTGGCTGCCCTCCAAGTTGATTGAAGGGATCGTCGGTGGGTTCCTTTGAGGTGTAGCCAAGAAGGACTTCGGTCGCTGTGTAGTCGTCCAACTCCTCGTCCGATGAGCCACTAATATTTGAAGCCATGAAAGGCTAGAATCCGATCAAATGCTCGTCTGACCTATGAGTACTATACGAAATTGTCAAGACTCGACTATCCACCGAAAGCATTCGGCTAAACTCCGGTGCGACTGGGGCTCGATGGCTCGAGGCTGGTATGCAGCCTAAAGTACATGTAGACAAAATTTCTTCCATTCCTAAACTTTCCTTTGAGATTCGGAGCCGCAAGACCCTGCTCAGCTCGGTTTGTCTAGATTGCTGACCTTCATTGGAGGAACCTGAAGCAGCATCAAGATTCCAACCGATTAAAGCGTCATTGAGCCTTTCCAACTCGAATCGTGCGTCGAAGCTGATGTTCCAATACCTTTGCAAAAGCATTCCAGAAAAATCGGCCTGAGTGGAGCGCTGTAGAGAAATGCTCTGGGACTCCAGATGACTGGTACAACTAGATGTGGTCGACATCCATGTGGAATATTATGCGAAGCCGCATTCGACATCCGGAATGGATGAGGGGCCCTTGCAATTGATTAAATTCATGGCAAGTGAGAATGCATGGGATCATTCGAACTCGTCTGCTTCGAACTTAGAATCTTCGGAGGAGATCAACATCGGACAAGTTCCTATCCTCGGTCGAGGGCTGCGCTAGGCGAGACAAGAAGATGGGGGCAAGCTGTGGAGATACGGTAGAGAAGTTGATGCAGGTACAGTGAGAGGTTGGTCTAATCATGAGAACGACTTTGATCCTCTAATCGATACAATATGCCTTTTTTAGTCAGTACGGTTTGGTGCCAAGTACCCATTTGCGATCGTACAAACCACAACCTTCTGACCTCCGGATCCTGCAGCGTAAGTTATTCAATCATAGCAGACGCGAATTTTTCATCGTCTTTGGGTGTGTCAATCTCCTATCCATAGACTTCGAAATTGTCGGATACTTTTGTGAAAAGCGTCATTGATAGCAAGGCTGGCGGTGAACATCAGTTCTTTGGCTGTGTGACCGTCGTCCCAGCTTTCCAATTGCACTGTCCTCAGCATAGTCGGCTTCCAGTGAGTGTCCTCGCTTACCGGACATTCCTTGAAGTATGATACTGAAGAGCTGATAGCGAAGAGAAAACTTACACCATTATTAGCACATGTGAGTCTTAAGCCAAGCTAGATCTTTTTGGCTCAGCAAAGTGCAAAATTCCCTCAGCCACTTTTTCTTTCACTCAGACCCCATCCCTTCCTTCGCGCATTATCTCAACCCACCTGACGCAAAGCAACTGAGGACACAACGCGATTCAACTCATTGAAGTAACGTCGGTTGACACTACCAACGAGGAGATCTAAGACTCTACATCTTGCAGAAAATCATCAAAATGCCGAAACTCATGGACCTTCCTCACGAAATCCGAGACATGATTTACGTTCAGGCCTTGGTCTCCGAGAAGATCCTTTTGAAAGAAGAGGAGGAGGCTGAACAGGATCTTGATCCTAGAAGAAACCCACGAAAACCAGCGTCAACAGCCTTGTTGCAAGTCAGTCGAACACTGAACAACGAGGCCAACGTGATCTTTTATTCTCTGAACACGTTTCGATTGTCCTCTTCATATTCGATCTCAGGAAAGCCATCGATATTCAATAGTCACGCCACACTTTTCCGGCGCGTCCTAGTTGAACTCTTCATTGACCAAACAACTTGGGAGCAACGACATGTTATTCCAGACTGGAATTCCACACCCAACCTCGACTCAGGTATTGCCCTCGTCAACATCTGGCAGAAGCAGATTCGAGCCCTCGCCCCGTTGATCAATTTACAATTTCTGGAGCTCAAGGTCCTTGGTCTTCTGGACCTGGACTGGGGACTTTGCAGACGTGGGGTGCTCAAATATATGTCGCTGGAAGACGTTACAGCTCACTATCTCAAACCAGAGCTTCTTGCCATTTTCCCCTCAGCCATGCAAGAGGGACCCGTATAGCGAGATCGCGGCATTTGTGTCACGCCAGTTTGCCCGGGGGACTCCACGATGCTGGATATTTTCCGCTGGTATTTGGATCGATCATCGCCGATAGTGAGTCATGCAAGGCGATACCTTTTCTCAACGATTTCTGATATACGCAGCTTTAGAACTTGCCCATCACGACCTACGAGATTCTTGTTCGGGCGATTAATTACTCTCAACGAATGAGAGTGAAGTTATCGATGAAGGCTGGTGGAACACATACAGAGACATTATGATACCGTTCGGTGTTGGGAGCTGACGCTGAAGGCGACATCCTTCCCAGTGGCAGGTCGGATCAGGCGCAACATCGAGATCAGACCAGCATCAGATACCTCCGGAAGCTCTACCTATTTGGACACCAGACCAAGACTCACTCCCCAGATATCGTCCTCGTGTCGGTACTTGAAAGTGATTCTCGACGGCCGACCCTCAGATCTACTCCAGTGAGACCTCCTGGTTGTCAACCAGCTTCTTACGTTGGTATTCACCCGGATGATCCAATAGTACATCTGAAGCTTCGCCGTGTTTTAGGGTGTGCCATCAATGCAATGCAGAGCAATTTGAGCCTACGGAAGCCAGTCAAAGACTCGGTCACTAGCCATGCCTAGCTTCATGATCCTCTTCAATGAGGTCAAACACGTTGTCTACGCTATCGTGGTGATTGGTGAATAGAACGGAAAGTACTACCCAAGACGACATCTTTTCGCAATCCCTGCTGGTTCGCCGCCTTTGCCCTTTCTCTGCACCGCCGAGTGTGAGTCTCATGCCATGCCATAATTTAATTATCTTGACTATACTATAAGCAGAGATATCGGCTTTCATACATACTTATATAAGACCGCCTCCACATACCTCGATGAAACCCCATGACGAACCTCAACCCCTTTGTACGTCACTCACCACTTACATACTTCTCCAAGTACCTCCCGACGCCCACATACAGTTCTACGAGCAATTGCAGAGTATTATAGGTTCCTATAGAACCTTCGGGGGACAGGGCTCGACGGCGAAACATGACACCCAAAACCAGGAGGTGACCTGATTGGAATCATAATTTGTCGTCCTGATAACCCTTCCGTCTGCAGTATCAACAGTTATCATGCTCGCGTCAGTACCTCAGACATGTGGTTCTAGTCGTTGCCTACAAAGGACAATCGAGTCCTTGCTGTTGTCATGATTCTGTAACGCAACTTAGTCAATGTAGCCCTTGAACCCCCCCGATTTCACTGTGAGTACTATCATATCTCCGAATATTCGCTATCAGAGACACCTGCGGGTTGTCTTGATGGGAGCTACAAGGGATCAAGCACCCGTCCTTCCATTCGTATCACGTTCCTACTCTGAAGACGCTGCGTCGAAAGGTTGCTGCGAGGTATCTTGCAATGATAGCAATGAGACTGTTGTCTCTCACGACGATGAACCAAGCGAATCCGACAATAATAGTTGGAGCGAGTCCGACAGCGATGGCAAACCAAGTCACGCAAGCCACTGGACTATTCCAATGCTTTCGCGCCAACATATCTCAATAGCCATGATATACCTGGAAAGCACCAGACGCGAATTCACTCTGCTGAGCTAAACACCCAATACTCCCGGAGATGTTTTTAAGATTTGATATCCCTAAGCTTTGATAGTAAAATCAATAATACTGTCTTGCTGCGGAACAATGAGCCAGTGCTCGGAAGAATTGAGAAACCGTATCCTAAGGCGGTTGATAGAGAAATGCACGAGAAGCTTCTTGAGAGAGTCCAAGAGACTTAAGAGTACGGTATTCTCTCTAGAAATCACCGACACAGAGTGGCAAGGGATCATCGAAAGCCCTTTGCGCTTCGTCTCTAGACTTATGATGTCGACGGGTGCAGAGGATGATATCGATTTCCTCTGCCCCGACTACCTGTCCACGCATCCACATTAGAGGACTCAGGTGCACCGACCTCAGCGAGAAGAGAATTGAAGAGTATCCCCTTCCAACATCCGGTTTGTGTATCGTAAGATCCAGCAGTAGCGCATAGATGAGGAAAATCCGAATAACCAGCCAGAAATATCAACCAACTCACGAATATCCTAGCTATTGATTACAGGAAAGACGCGATATCGTACGTCTTCAATCCTAGGAAATGTCTTGCTAAGCTCTAGTCTGCTTGAGCAAGACAGGTCGACCCCTGACACGTAACTGTAATAGACATCATCCATCAAGCACATCAGGTTAATCACTTTATCATCCGTTTCGGTGAGCCATTAATCGCAGGAGCAATGCCACATATAACGATCTAAGTCCGGGGTCAGTTATCGATTTCTTGACTATTCAGATCCTGCTAGGGTCTTACGCTGGACTTGCGTTGCTCGTCGATCGCGCACGCGAAGCTTATACGCCAAGACATCAAAAATGTACCCCGAAATCACCCCCCTTACGGGCTAGGGTGCGCGCCGCCCTACCGTCGCGATACGGGTGACCCTCGCGCGATCATGGGTGATCAAGGGTGAGCTGAAATGCACTGTACTCTATGGCAAATAACTGGTAAACGTGCAGACCTTCAGTCTGCAGTCGCGGCTCTCAAGAAAGCGCTACTGGTAACAACCAGAGATTCGGAACAGCAGATCTTCGTAATCGTGTCTTTGGGTTCGGTTGCCGGTGAATGGTATCCTAGCTCTATCTAGCGCGGCAGTATATTCCGATGAAAGAATGGTCTAGCTACTCCTTAACTATGGAGCGCGCATGCAGGGTAGCGGCGCTCCGGTATTCGCGGCGCAGCAGGGCAAACTGAAACATATACAGCTACACTCTACACTGCTAGCCCGAGGCGCAGATGTGAATAAGGTCGAGTTCCGTACAGTACAGGCTAACTATACTGTTGTAGTGTACGAAAGGATGGATTAGGTAGGAACATTCCATAGCACGCGTCTAAGGCAGCTCCTGATTTTACGTCAGCCTTACACGTGGCTATGTTGAATACTTTAGTCAATTTGACGTGATTGAACGCACTGCTTAAAGCTGGGGCAGATGTAGGCCTACAGGATGTGAATGTAAGGACGGCGGAAGACATCGCACAAGACAAGACGATGGACCCGATGATACTAGCAAAGCTCAAAGCGGCGCCGTTAAGACCGAGTTTCGTCTCTGCGGTTCGACCAAAGGGCATCAGACGGTTACGACATTCAAGAAAGTGTTGCGACAGAGCGCACTCCCCACTCGCAATACCTTTCGGAATCAGCTGTAGTGCACCTGACACCTACAACACATTGCTGACTGAATAGGGTTGATACAAAAAACATCCCCGCACTTTTCTGCTACTTCCCTCCCTCTGTTCACTGCACACCGATAGCTTGAACCCTAGCTAGAGCCTATTTTGCGCACCAGGTACGCATGAGTCTCCCCAAATGTCAAAACCGGCGGTACCAAACACGAACAAGCGATATCGAGGATTGTGAGAGCATCAGGACTTTAATATCGGCCGCGAATCACAGCCCGAGGTCTCACAGCCTGTGGAATTATCGATTGGAGCCGCGTTTCGTCCATTTGTCATTGCGTATAAATTCAAAAATTTCAGATAAATCCTGCGTTTGAACTCCCTCACAAAAGTCCGCCACGATCATGGAATACACACAGCCAAAGCTTCAGATCAATATGAGGAATCTCCCCAGCCAAATGAGCGACTGCCTCGATGCATTATATCAATGCCGCTCTAACCATGCTGGTTCTGACGCTATGAATGTTAGCCAGGTACCCAGCGCCGTCTGTGCCCTTCAGATTGCGCAACAATTCGCAGCAAAAGCCGCAAACCGTCTCTCACAACACCAGTTTCACCAGCTACTGCAATTTCTTCGAGGTCCGGCGCACGGCAAGGTTCAGAACATGGAGTTATTGGAACAATTTCTGGCACGCAAACTTGAGCAGTTCCATTCTACAGAAGTCGAAATTTCCGGTGAAGGTCGCGATAGACTTGCTCGCTCCGGTGGTCCAGCGGATGCCAACCTAGGACTGATTCTACACGTTCAATGTGAGGATGATGTCCTAGGTGGGTTCTGGGATTCTCGTAGCGCAACTATAAGTCTTCTCCATGAGAAAGGAATCCATGAGACCTTCACATTCGGCTATGACTGGCATTGGCGCGCACAGGGGCGCTTTCATCGCAACAGTCGTTGTCCTGCATCGGCATGGAATCAACAGTTGAGAGAATTCCACAACCAATTCTCCAGCGACCTTCTGGAGATGTTACCGCTACCTTTCGTGATCACAGCATCCAGCTGTACCCGGGATAATCTCCGGAAATACCTGCCAAAGACTGCGATATCCTTGGAGATCGAACTCGCCGCCCCTACCAGTGTTTTGAGATTCGATCTAGACTTCAGAATTGATGGTACCTTACGCCGTATCATTCTCCATGTCCCTCACCCTACCGCTGGGTTCTTCACAAGCCGAAAGAACAGAGGATCAATGGCTACCCAAATTGACGCTGGCATGAACTTTATTCTATGGCTGATAGGTAAAGACTACAATCCTACTAGCTTCGTTAATCGGTATTCAGGCAGCCGCCCACGCTTTTTCCACACCGCGCCTCTTCCAGAGATGTGGGGCTATGTTCGAAAAGAGGCTGTAGAAGGAAAAAGGTTGCGGCTCGAAGACTATTCGCCAAGCTTTCTCAGCTGGGTATGCAGGTACATAGGTCACGACCCGTCGCACGTTCTCGCTACTGGAGCCAGCCTTGCTGGGACGACAGCAAAGAAGATCGTTTCAAGGATACACAAACGCTCCACCACGACTTCGTCCTCCACGCCATTTCAAGTCGCTGAACCGAGCGGCTCAGACAATCAGGAATGCGAAAGGCATCCCCAGCAAGATCAGGAAACCGACAGCAAAAGAGAAGCCCCTGTAGCCCTTCTTCACGTCCCTAGTTCAGCCCCACCCATACTTATCCAGGAGACCAGCTCAATGTCTTTGCCTGTCAAACCTCCGCGCGGCAGTCCTAATAAGAGTAAGAAGCGAAGCCAGGATGATCTAGGGAACGAGCGCCGCCAGGAAGAACATCGACAACATACTGTTCCGGAAATTTCCCACGTGGAACTTGAGCAAGAAAGCAAGGAGCGGTCCCAAAAGGAGTCCTGTCCAGAAGGATGTCAACAACAGTCTTTTGTCATAATATTGCGCGAACACGTCTATCAAGGGTTACAACCGGCCCTGGCTAAGATCGAAGGCGATGTTAGGGAGTCGAAGCCAGGAGCGGTCCTGGGAGAAGGTAGGAGTCCGGTTTTATCAATGAGGGCCCCAACAGATACTTTCTAAGAGGTTATAGTGAAACCGCAACATGCGCTCACCTCGGTGAAAGATGAGTCCACCTGCGATTCTACCAACACGTCGGCTGCGCATTCACGAAATAGATCGCCCTCCATTCTCCATCGTCCACTGGTGGACGAAATAGACATCCCTATGCCACTCGACGATTCGTATGAGGATGACGATGAAGACCAAGGTCTTCCAATAGAAAGCGAGGCTGGTTCCGACGAGGCTGGTAAGCCAACGACTTGTCACGGAACTGCTGTTAAAGTATACAAGAATGGAAGGGTCATCATTTCTAGTGCGGAGTTTCCTTTAGAATTCCGTACTAGCAATACACAAGCTCAGAAGATCTGCAGCTTCGGGAGCACGCCGAGAATTTACTTCTCGCCTACAGATATCGAAATTCGGGTTAACAAGGAGGTCGTCTATACAAAGCCAATTGAACGTCTTCTGGGTCTCTTGAAGGAGCTGAGTGGCTGTCTCAGTTGATTCTTGAAAAACAAGCGTTCCGGGGAACACCACACGAAGATGAACATGCGGAAGCAGAACCTCATAGCGGCCTTGATTTCATATCTCATGAGCGCCATGGTAGCATTTATAAAAACGGAGAACTGAAGAGGAAGCTTCTGCAGGGTGCTAATTTCCACTGCGCTCAGTTGAAAAGTCGCGGAGCTCATACTGAAAACAGGGTGTTCTTTCGAGGCGTGCAATTGACGGTCCCCTGGAAAGCGAACACTCAAACAGTTTGTGTTGGGGTCGACCTTGTTCCAGAGGGGACAGTCCATCCGCATGAATGTATCAACGGTGGCGAGGCAGGCGATCCAGCACATCGTCTTAGCATCCAAATCAGATACAGAACCATGCATGAAAATGCACAGGAGGAATTCTGGTACAGAACTTCAGCGCAAGGCAACATTAAGAAGCTCAACTCCTTAGTTGACTTCTTGGAGGATAAGGATGGAGATTGGACAGCTCAGCAACCACGGCGATTTCTTGATAGAGATTACAGCCGCAAGAGGTTCAAGACATCATACACAAACTGAGCTCTACGAACCGGAGCTAAAGGTAAGGCCCTGAATTCTCTCCTCTGAGGACTGTTACTCCTACGATAGCAGGCAGCCCTTGGTCTTGTCAAGCCTCGAGGAGCGATTGTGAGGGAGCTCGCTGAGGAGCAGAGGTAGATTCCCGTGGTGGCTATATACTATGGTAAACGAGTCTAAACGAGGCATTAAGAACAGGTGTGTGGTGGTTGGGGTGAAAAGTCGTGAGAGACACGCCGTTTAGGCTTGACAGGTCTACACATGTGCGTCCTCGACGGACTCCTCTAGCGATATCAAGATCTTCGGCTAGCTCAAACCGAACTCGGAATCACTAATAGGGTTGGAGGATACGCCGTTTGAAATCTTCTGTCGCGGAGGCGGAATTTGGTATATATGAAGCATAGAAGGCAGGTATTATGGATGCCCAGGATCAGCAAAGACAAACCTTCAAGACATGGTGGCATTGTCAAGTCGAGTGAAGGACTTGAAGTATAAGGCATCAATTCAATCGAAAGGATGGATTGTCAAGTTGATTGCCCTCTGTTCTCGGAGAGGGAAGATGGACCAAAAACAGTGAGAGACGCTAAGAAATCGATACAAGGCTTCTATGTTAATAGCTCCACGCTCATGTCCTTCAATAACGTGATACCACCATGTGACGCCTGAGACTATATGCGCAATAGGCATAGCTCTTCGTACACATACTTTTCTTAGGACTGATATGATGGCTGGGATGGCCGCTAGCTCATTGAGGCAGACTTCTGCCCTGAGAGGGTAGATACATCTCAGGCGGCCCACAGTACATAACAAAGGTGGTGGGGGAGTGCGATATATCTATATTATGCGAAAAGTAGCATCTAATAGATTCAGAATCCTGTATGAAAATGTCCCTTCTTAGAGGCTTTTTTTCAATAAAATATATATTCTATCGTTATGATACGATACGAAGAACGGACGTGTGGCCCAATGGTAAGCGCACTCGATTGTCTACTATCAATTCGACACTAATATTGTTACCAGGCAAGGCGCTTGACGTTCGCCTCCCCTTACCCGGAGTGGATCCCCGCTAATATATGCTACAGTACGAATCAAGAGATTCACGGTTCGATCCCGTGCACGTTCAAAATTTCTTTTTTTCTGATTTCCCTGCAACAAGAGACAGGAGAGACACTATGCGACTTTACCACTCCGTAGCCGAAGGCTACCTACTACTGCTGACAAGCACCTAGCCGTACCAGCTAGCGAGCAATCGTGGTGAATTCGAGTATTTGAATTAGGTATAGAAATTCAGGCTTAAGATGTTGCGTGAAGAATCTAGCTACCGGGCAGGGCTCGGTTGCTTACAGCTCGACGTCGTTAAAAATTGGTGCTATATTACCTCGGTGGGGTACTCCGTATCGCGTTACCCTTTGCTCACCTTTGGCACTAGCTACAACATAGATAAAGCGGCAAGGCCCAGGCGACTTCCGGGTGAGCGGGGGGTACATTTTTGATGTCTTGTGGTGCCAAGGTAATCGTCTCCACGGACTTTCTCTGTACTTGGCCTGGGTGCTATGCCGTGCTTGAGGATGAAGCTTAGCCTCGAAAACACATCGGAATCATCCACAAGATGCGGATGTGGGTTCGTCTGTCTAGAAGTGGACTGCTTGCACAGGTTTGCGCACTTAGGCGACGCCAGAACACATTGGGAACAAGTTCACAACAATGGGACGGAGAACTCCGAACGCCATAGTCAAGTATCTTTCCACTAAAAATCGTAAATGGGTTTTGCTGCTGTCCTTTCGTGAGACATAAACCCTTTCGTGGCTCAGTACGTAGAGAGCCTTTGCTTTCTTGGCTCAGTACGTAGAGAGCCTTTCCAATAGAACTCTATCCCAATACTCCAAAAGGTCTAATCATCATTAATATCTACTTTCATCTCGTCTACTGAAAGGACAATTGTTGTCACAGACTTTGGAAACTGGTATCAGGATCAGGCTTGATGTGATCCGACATCTCTGGCGTCAGTTGTTACTATGGCGCTTGTGCCATTAGTCATCGGCTTTGTCGCTCCTAGGAAGCAAATGCGTACCCGCAGCTCACGTAATCTTGTTCTGATAAAGACGGCTCATAACTTGTCGCCTTTAAGCCCGTATCTGAAGGCATATATTCTTCGTCGTTCTCTCTTCTGATTGCATAGATCGGTCACCAACGGAGGCACATCGTTAATTATGGGGTTGATAAATAACCATAGCCGTTTGTTCCTCTGACCTTGAAATACTTTGATCATAATGAATCCGTGTATCTCCTCTTAAGATAGCCTGTTGAACACATCCAGCAGACAGAGTAAGTTGTTGCTAATATATTAAGATAGCCTCTCCGCTCACACCATATTACTTGCTTTGCTCACACCCCACCCGCACCATCTGATCAGAAAAGGGTATATCTTCTCGCAATTCTCAATACTCAGACTGTCATATCATTTGAAATTACAATTGATACTAGAGAAATAATTTTTACTCCAAATTTTTGTTGCTAATGGCGAGTTATGCCTTACCTGCAGGAGTTGAGCATGTCAGATTGCTGGAAAAATGACTCATAAAGGCAAGTTCAGTTGAAAATTCTCTTCAACATAATGGGAAGGTGCGACCAACACCACTTGCTGCCAAACATCTATTTACTCTCCGGTAAAATTTTCCCCTTCCGTTCTCTTGATTCAATCTCTATTGAAAGGCTCTTCGTCTATTATATATTACTTCCCAGCACAGTGCCATAGTTCAGTGCTTGCCAACCCACACTTGTTCATCAATCCACCCCAAATAACCATCATGTCAGACATGCGGACCCAACTCACTCCTCCGAAATTAGGCAGTCAGTGATTCAACGTGTCACCGAAATCCTATCTCACGATTTCTGACATCTTAAGTCACTCGAAGCGCCGAACACCCCTCGAGTTCTCCACCAAATCAGCAGAAAGACTTCGGCTCGAACCACCCACAGCAGCTGTCGATCATACAACCACAGACTACTGGCACAGCGTAGCGTCTGGGGGTGTCGAAACCCATCGAGGGACTCAACGTGGTACTTGACCGCGATTTCATTACAGGAATCGACGTTAGTAGATTTCTGTTCTCTTCAGGGGCCCGCTAACAACAGCTAGAAACTGAAACAGAAGGTGGATAGTCATGGGAGGGAGATTGGGAACCTGAGACACCAGATAGGAGACTCGCTGCATGAGAACAGCACGATGATGGTACGGGCATGGCTCTCATACTTGGATCGTTACTAAAGCGTTGTAGGTACAGCTGAACCTGATCATCAAGGCGAGAATGAAACTCCTGCTGGCGAATCTCGCTATCGACCTCGCGAAGTACTGCGCTGAGAAGATGGGCAAGCCTGAGCTAGCGAATACCAAAAAGAGCCACAGTGTACAAGAGTTAGGAAGATTCGCCGCCACAGTGAGCAATACACAGCTGGAGAAAATCGGAGTCCCCATACGCTTCAAGGGATTGTTGGGAAAACTGGGACAAAATCTCGAAGGGCGTGATAGCGCAGTGCACGAGTCAAGCTATGAACTCGCCAGATTGCTGATGCTGCCTGCCTCTCAACAAACCTATCTCCGCCATCAAGGACTCTATCGCGTTATATACGGGGAGACGATCGAAGAGCGAGCGGAAGGAGGGGATATTCTAGACGAGCTGCTATGAGAGTGGTAACCTTGGGGGGTTGTTCTTGATGGTGTGGAGAGTGAGGTTGTTGAGGTGGATGGCTCGACAAAGATGGGTGGGAGATGTCAATCCTGTATGGCTCAAGAGCTTGAAACCAACAATCTATTCATGATCAATACCTGCATCGCAAGAGGACTGCAGTTAACTAACACGGCGAATCGATCGGCTCAGACACTGAGTAAACAATGGTCAGTAATCTTTCAAAGCGCTTCGGCCATAGATAGCTGCCTCATCACACTACCCATGTCCTTGATCAACTTTTAAATTACCATATTAGACCATCCATTGTCAAGTTGATCGCATTAACACTCGAAATTGCAACAATACTGAAGGATGAGCTGGATTTTGGCCGATACGAACGAATACTTTGCCATACATGCGCCACTGCCATCTTAAAAGTCTGTGAACATGCAGCAATTGTCCCCAATGGCAGAAAGGCACTGTCTTCAATCTCCCCGTCCCTGTCTTATAGGAATAACACCAGGTACACGCACGCCGCCTTCCCAGCCATGTCTCATTCGCGCTTTCCCCCATCCCTAGACCTTGCTGCAATTCATCCAAGGTACATCAAGTGGCCTTATCGAGCCAATGCTGGAGAGTAAGTGGTAATTCAGCTAATGATCTGTCGGCACCGCTGTCTTCTTGCCCGCTTTGAGCTACCACCTTGACCATCACATTTGCCACACCTGGCCAGTCTGTCGTCGTCCACAACAACAATGCTTCGTACAATGAGTCCAAGTCCCACCGGACGCTCGGGTTTTTGGCATGTGACATCATTGCAAGCCACTTCGCGTAAGACTTGTGCCGCTTGCTGAAGCCTTCGAGGAAATCATGGTACCAAAGAGATTCGTTGGTATATTCTTCTTGTCGCTTGCGTAGTGCGGGCGCAGACCACGAGATATCTGGCCTTAAGCCAAAACGTTCGTCATGGTGGAAGACCAGCAAATCTCTCTTAATCCGATCTTTCAAACACATCAAGCGAGCTTTAGAAGGGCACAGCCAACCGCTGATAAGACGGGAGTCGAAGAAGGATAGCTCGACTGCATGGGTAGATATCTTGGCGTTGTACGAGGTTTTGTAGCTGTCGATTATTTCTTTGTGAGCCTTGCAGGTGAGGGCGACTTTGGCCAGCCAGAGATTCAATTGAGAGGTAGTCGCATATCAAACACTGGATTTCAGGAGCAAGGGTAGAGATTGACATGGGAGCCATGCCGGAGGATTTATGAAGTTGGTAAATATACCCTGTTTTGATAATTAGCCTGCTTCTGTCTGCATGTCGAAAACATCCCTCGTAGAACTACTAACGAAGGCACTCACTTACAGTGCATACTGGAAACCCCTAGTTCGGTGCAACAAGTTGTGGAAAGCTCCGTGCAATGATATGTCAAGCAATTCGGTGGGTGTTTCGGGGCCTCGTAGTAATGGTGGGCCGACGGGACAAGGAAAATTTCGGGCCAATCCTCGCCTGACAACACCCATAGTCTAACCCCAACGAAGAAACCATCTGCACGCGCCGGTAGTATGTCAGCTCGCGATTTTCCGCAGCACAATGAACAAGGTATCCAACCTATCGACATCGAAACGATGATCTTATCAGCGTTCCTCCCATCGACCCAAAACACTGACTTTGAAGTGGGGGAGAAGATCGACTAGACACACGACTTCTTGTAACGTTGCGTCGCGTTGTGAATATGCCTCTTTCTTATCGAATGTGACACATATACTGGAGGCCGGTGATGCCTAGAGGAATGGTTAGCTTGCTGTTGTCTGCCTTATTGTACTTGATTTCGCAATCAACTACCTTGCGGCCTTGGGTGCTATATAAGACGCCATATTGCAGATGCATATTTTCTTTGAGCTGATATAGTATACTACTGGATCAGGTAGTGTCTGAAGTAAGGATAAAGTGTGAGACGATTTTGTATGTTAAGAAACGCCGTGGTTTATCCGATAGACGCGGTAAGCGCCTTTTACATTAAGGGCTTGGCTACAACAATATCGATCTGACCTCGCTGCCTACTCTATGTGTAGGTATATGTGAAACCTCTCGTGGCAAGTGATAAGCTCGTAGAGCACAGATCTTTTTCAGCTCTTTACTGAAATAGCTTTGAAGCCTGCTTCAATCCTCAAAAAATGATACAGATAGTGCGGTAGGTATTGGATTTCTATCTGGCGAATCAGTTCAAGAACAACATCATACCGTTCTCATTCGTTACGTTTCAAATCTGGATGTTCCAGAGGTGCGATCTTCCCGCATTTTGTATCAGAATACAACAATCTATAGCAATTTCTCTATCCCTTATCAAGCATGACACCTAAGCGCCCAAAGTGAAGAATAAGTCACACGAAGGGCAAGCCAAATCGAGGTGAACTGGTATCAATTGAAGGGACTAAGGGCTTCACGCGTCTTATGACCTCAAGCACCTCCCCTAGAAATGCCTAGGGCACAATGCCTTCGATGTGCGATAACCCAAGCGCAGCTCTGACCGTTGCATGCTGCAAAGACTACTGACATTCAGGAATACTAAATGAGTCCATGAGGACTCTTTTTTTGGCATTTACACCATGACTCGAGGATTCACGCTCGCAAAGGACGGATTGCAAGCGAGTCAGTGGAGAGTGTAGACGTGAAGAGGAATCCCGTCATCATCGTCTAGACGCTTTGTGATGGCTAGGTGATGTGTGTCACACAAAGCAACGCCACCCCAGCTTTTTTTACAGGAGACCTACATCCCACGTTGCCATACAGTCTCCTTCTTCTCCTCTTGACCCAAGATCACCTCAACGACGTCGATTCTAGCCGGCTGGTTTGCCCAAAGTTCTACTCGGCAACAGAAGAGCAAAGATGCCGTGGGTGGCCGCCGAAAAGACCATGACGATGCTTGGGAGAAATACCGCGAGATAGGGAACGTTGAGGACCTCGGTCCACATCACGTTGTAAGCTCGCGTGATCCGTTCAAAGGTAATTACAGTCTTCAAGGCGATATCGCAGATTGGAAAGCTTGGGAGGCGCCTATTCCTGAGAATTCAAACCTTAGCACCTTGCAGACGTCGCATCGGGAGCTGGCGGAGGCCTGGAAAGATTCCTCTGCCTACGATACGTGCTGCAATCTGTTCCAGAACCACGTACTAAGGCAGGAAACCCTCAAGATCACATCTGCCATGTGTCTCGGCTTAGGCAGCCTTAGCGAGGATTCTGGCATTGAGTACGAAGAATCTAGGGGAAACCCCATGTCCCAGCTTGTCGTGTTTGAGAGCTGGTTGCAGCTGCTTTGTAGGTTGGATTATCTCTTAGTCGACTCCGGAGCATACTAATTAAGTTTTTGACAGCAAGCAAGCACAGTATCCGGCATGTTTACTTTCAAGACCCCGCCTTCAATTCCCTCGATAAGGAATTCTTGAAGTCAAGAGGCTACACTGTCCTCCATACGCCGGAGTGCGAGGACTTCATGACGACCGAAACATTTCTCTTTACGCCCGGGGTTACAATGTTCCTTGCGCTGGCGCCTGTTCAGGTAGCATACCCGGCGCTCTTTCAAGGTATCCCGTTGACCTGGCACCATTCGTTCTCTACGCCGCCTGGCACAACCTCTGACGATGAAGCGTACGTGTTCGTCCCGGCTCTATAAAGCCTTACTGAGAGTTGAAGCTGGCCAATGATAGTCGGCCACACTCACCTGCCCTTGAAGGAACCGCATGAGCGTAGATTACTTAGGCCTCTACTCAGACGAGTTGTCGCATTACCTCTACCAACTGCAGAACGTTTCAATTGGCTCGACTACTCTCCACTGTACTACAAGGCTGATCCACAGGTCAAGCTGGAGCCCATAAGATTTGAATATGAAGATCACGAATGCTACAATAAGCAGCAAGCAGAAGCGATCTGGTACTCACGGGGCTGTAAGTCAACATGCATTTAGTTTAGCGCAGCTGACCTCGTTACAGTACATACACGGGACATGTATCGAGGAGGTCTTATAGAAAAGCTGGTCAGGCAGTGGGCTTATTGGTGCTATAGCGCCGTCAGATCGTGATTAGAACAGATTACTCTGGCGGCTTTTCCGAAATCGACAGACAAGCGAATCCGGACACCAAAGCCCAATGCATTCGAAGATCGAAAGACGGAGTGACTGTTTGCCCGTGGGCCTATGTTGGTCATGATGTCCAACACGGAATCGTTGAACCGTTGAATCATGCAGGGTTTCACGTTAGCTGAAAACCTTCAAGATCGGCCTAAGTACTTTGGCAAAATTTCCAGGCCTATTGTCATCGTATACCGACCAAAAAAAATGATGGAATGCTATTCCCATAGTGTTTTGACTACTTTCGAATTTTTCTGTGTAGCTGATAGTATACGGAATTCGGGCAGGTTTGTCGTCGACGTCTTTGAGCTAATTTATCGAGCCTTAGGTCATTCATCATGTTGGCGAAATTAGTATCAGGACAATCAGGCTGGACCAGAAGAAATTCTTCTTTGAGCGATCAAAGCACCCAAGTGACCAGCATGGATAATTGAAGCGCAAATCGGGTATATAGCCATGAAAGAAGATGAAGCGACGCCCGCTGATGGAAGCTCCGAGTTCCATGCTTGCGATATTCCCCACTGTGCAACCTACTCTTTCGTGATACCGCTAAGTATATCCTTCGAAGAGAACAAGCTAGCCTTAATGCCCCACTCATTCCCTGAATTGATGCCTAGATACGTGAAAGCGTCTGCAGCTTTCGTCAGCAAACATATTTCTCGCACACTACCCGGCACCACGACGCATGCCGAGAACGGGCGCACTCACCACATTTGTAGTAAATCCCCCTTCCCTCCCCACCATCGTCGCCCCTTAACAGGCCCTGTCCCTTCAGCCCCAACAGCACCCTCTTCACATCCTCCGCGTCCGCAAAATCCTTCGTATACACACATATCAGCCTCCTTGCCCCACCGTCTCCCTCCCCACCATCCTCCCTCGCCGCAACCTTCGCCGCAACGCCCAGCTCTCCCTCAGCCGTCCCCTTGGTCACTTTGGCCCAGACATAATCCACATCCTCCACAGTGGGAAACAGCATCCACTTCCCAGTCGCACATTCCCGCTCTTTCGCCGCAGCAAGCAGATCATTCTCGAGTTGTTTTCGCAACGGGGTCACCTTCCGCGTAACAGTCCCTTTGGCCTTCCCTGGCATCGACGCTTCGATATCCGCCCTGGCAGCTGAAAGTGCGTCTAGGAGCTCTGTACCCCTGGCGGTGAAGCCGGCCCAGTCCTCGGATGTAGCGCGGTTGGGGGCGTGCGGGTTAGCGATGAAGATCCAGGGGCTTCCGATGCTAGCGGAGGTGGTGACGGATGGTGGGAGACGTGTGAGGAAGGCGGAGACGGTTTCGGAGAGCTGCCGGCCGCAGAGGAGGTCGGCATAGGGGTTGTGGAGGGAGGTAGAGGTGGTGGGCGGAGGATTGGCTGGTTTGGTAGAAGCGGTCACGGCGACGGTGAAGAGGCGGAGGTTGTGGGAGGACCAGTAGGTTGAGGGGTCGAAGGAGCGGGCTCGTTTTGTTAAAGACGTGCGCAATGAGTCGTCACCTGGTGCGAAGAGAGTGGTCAGCGTATGTTTCGCTGGAAATCGAGGATGACGGACCGTAGAAACTAGAATCGTCAGATATGTAGTCGTCATCCCCACCGACGAGGCTTTCTTCCCCTAATTGTCCCATGCCGATATATGGTCTAGATGAACAGCTACATGGTTGCCCATACACGGGAGAAGATCTGCAACGCAGCAAGCAGCAGGGGGTGCTGAAGATCACAGCTCCAATCTTAAGGAATACCCTTACAAGGCGACAGATCAATGAACCCCATGGCTGCCATTCTGCGGTCTTTGTCTTGTTTTACGATCATCCTGCCGCAAACAGAATTCATTGTGATAATGGATGAGACAGCGACATATCTGATGCGAGCGGATGGTTTGGAGATGGAAATCTACCTTAGTGCATGCGCTATGCCGTTTTATTACTTTACATATCTATGTCCACATTCATCAATGGTGTGACATGGAGAGAGTGGCGGGAACAATCCAACTATGTCATGCTTCAATGTAAATGGCGAAAAGGATAAGTAGGAGCTCGCTAAATGCTATCAATAATTTGGTTCTAGTAGCCTACACAATCATCTCCAATTCCCTGGCGTAACCGATCGTATTCTCAATGACTTGCCCACTAGCAGCCAAGATATCTTTTTCGGACGCCATTTGATCTTCTTGTTGTAGGGGAAAGTATACCCTCCCATCGTTCACAACCCATCCCCTTCCTTGGGCGAACTCCACCACGCTGCCTTCGCTATCGAGGAACAGTAGGTTCTTCGCGCTCGCCATCGGTAATGATGGATATGCTTTTTCTGAACACGATGCGATCTCCGAGCGGATCGTGCCAACGAGTACCTGCAAGAGACAAACCTTAGTAAAATTCTTAAGCATGCGGATAGGTAGCATGATTAGTTTGGCGGAGGAAACTAGTGACGGTACTAGTACTGACCTCACTGAACACACCATACTCCTCGCTTGGTACTCCCTCCCGTTTTGTCGCTCGCCATACCCGATCGTAGCTCCCCTCCATCAGCCACCTCTCCAGCTTGATAGGATACTGTATGTATTCATTGGCCTGCAACCCGCCTTTGCCCTCGTTCTCGACCTCGAGCCCTTCTAAAACGGTATGGAAACCCGCATAGTCTCCTTTTGTCAACAACAGCAGCAAGTACAATCCAGTGACTTTGCTTCGCTGCCCGCTGTTGTTGCCTTCGAAGGAAGACTCACGCAGCTCGTAGAAGGGGAGGAGTTGCTGGTAATATCTTGTGAAGGCATCAGGTTCGTGAAGGCGAATGGATAACAAGGCACCAGTTTCTAAGGTTTGCCGAGCAAGGGAGAGAAGTTGAGGTGGGGTGCTGGGTGAGGGAAGGAGGGCGTTGAGGTTTAGAAGCTGCCGTTTCGCTTTGGTTAGAAGAGAAGACACTTCTTGTGGATTTGAGAGACTGTTGTTTCGGAGCTGGGAAAGGATACTTGTCAAAGTAAAGGTTGACATGTCTACTCGCTGAGGCTGTATCTTGTCATAAGTCGTGGTTGAAAGCTTGGTCCGCAACTTGGCTTTGGGATGCAAAATTACATGTATCTTATTTAATGTTGTACCAAAAGTAGAGTAAATAAAACCGAGCCATGTCTGGGGGCGACATGCGTGTTTCGCTTGGGTGAAGTCAAACATGACTTCTGAGGGATCTCTAATTCAGTCAGGTTATTCCATGACCATAGATGCTCCCCCAAGCTGCCTTAAATTCCATTCCATAGATTATTTTGTTGTTGGCACCTATTCACTAAAACCGGGGGATCACGAGAACCTAGCACGAGATGGCAACGATGAACAGGCGACAGAGCAGGGAGAGCAGTTTCGAAGTGGCAGCTTGATCTTATTCAATCTCGATAGAGGATGTCATGACAGACCCACAATGTATGCTCTGAGCGCCACCCCGTAAAAGCTCTCCTTTCGTGCTCCAAATCGCTGTCATTGCTAGGGATCTCGCCCTGACTGGAGCAGTTCGCTAGTCTACACCATCGATACCCCTTACGCTGTGCTGGACCTTCACTTCTCTCCCAATGAACCGGACCTCTTCGCGGTTGCAGCGAGCACAGGAACTATATGCCTTTTCATAGTTGAGTACCGGGATGCGGAGCCTATACGCCTTGTTAAGAATATCGAGATTGCCGACACTTCCATCCTAGTGTTAGCTTTGGCATGGGCTCCGCCAGCCGTAGAAACTCCGATCCTAGCAGCCTCGCTCTCCAACGGTCGGATAGTGATGTTTGATTATAAGTCTCCCCAAAGCACCATGCGCACATTTACCGGCCATTCATTGGAAGCTTGGACCGTGGCATGGTCAACAATAGCAATTGGACCAGAGTTTGTGCAGCTGTATTCTGGAGGAGACGACTCTGCCGTTTGCCGGCACAACATCACGTTGAACCAGCTGAGTGTCGGAGGAAGCACGAATACGGAACAAGCAGAATGCCGCCCGGCCAGCCTCGATACGAAGATACATATGGCCGGAGTCACTGCCATTATCCCTCTATTCACGTTTGATGACGAGAAAACGGAATTCCTGTTAACAGGCAGCTATGACGAGTACGTCCGAGTATTGGCAATAGATACATCCTCGTATAGCACCAAGTTCCATGTCCTGACCGAGAAACGACTGCATGGAGGTGTATGGAGACTGATGGACAGAGAGGGTTCCGGGGAGGAACCCGGAGGTGAAGTAACATTTACCGTTGTGGCCAGTTGTATGCACGCAGGAGCTCGAATACTTAAGATACGTCGATCGAAGAGAGGGAAATGGACGATCAAGGTAGCAGCTCGATTCGAAGAACACGAGAGCATGAATTATGCCAGCGATGCTCGGTTTGACTCGGACGGGTATTCACCTACCTTTACTGTGGTTTCGACAAGCTTCTATGACAGGAAGCTCTGCGTATGGAATTTCAGGGTTCATGAAGATTCATGATAGAAAGCGAGCATAGAGAGAACGGTCCGCTTACCGTGAATGGCCTAATTTTGCTGCCCTTGTAACATGTCAGCTTTTCAGCTGGGTCTCTGAGTCCTTCCTTCATTAGCCTCGATAGCAGCCTCGAGTTCAGCCTTCCTGTTCTCTTTCCACGCCCTATGCAATGCGTCTATTTTCCCACCCAGAATCTTAGTTGTCCCTGGCTCCAGCAGCACCACGCCTCTCGCGACTACCACATTCTTGAGTGAGATCTTGCAACCGATACTCATACCCAGCCCCACACCATCCACCCCTTTCAACTCGATTGCATAGACACAATTACCCTGCACGTCCTGTAGAAGCAGCTTGTGTGGTCCACCACCTTTTTGCACACCAGTCTCGGCATTATCCCCAGCTTCAGTCGGCACCACGCGAATGATCTCTCTTCCCTTAGTGCCCTCTCCCCTTTCCAGTGCCTCAATAGCTTCGATCTGTTCCCACCGACTTTTGCTCATGTCCTCGACAGCTAGAACTTGAACTACAACTAGGCTCTGGAGCTTCCGCTCTTTGAAGTTGACATTGGAGACGTCATTAGGAAAGGCTGCTGATGTATTGCGGTCGTGAGACCTCGAGATATCCGAAGCAAGTAGACGGAAAGAAGCAGTGGACGTCAGCGCCGGGACTGGCGTGGTGGGCTTCTGGGTTGTGAGGAAAGTTTCAAGCCAGGCTCGAGACGGGGTGAGGCCTTTGGTGCTGGTGAGCTGGTTGGAGATTTGAGTGAGCACAGCCGGAGACCAAGACGCCATGGCGCTGGCGTGTCAACGAGGAATGCGGCGTATCAAAGTATCTGTTGGTATCACAGATACTCGACAGCCCCACCTATCGTTGATTCACCGTCCTCAAACCACGGGCTCGGTCAACAACATGGTGCAAATGGCCGCAAGTCGGCGCTGGGAACCTTATTTAGTGATTAGTCTCGCGTCTGTGTATGTGATGATGACCTCTGGTCTGGACTCAACCACCAACAGACGACTCTTGCGTTCAGTCGAGACGACAAATATTTATGGATGTGGGTGCGGACTGCCAGCCCCCGAGTCAGTCACTCACCTAACAAAGGAACCCCACTAAGCAGCCCCCAAAGCGCCTAATCCGCGGCTAGCCACCGGCCAGCATTTTCCCCCGATTTTCTACCCATGTCCACCCTTTAAGTACTCGTACGGAATATCACCAGCACCGACCAGCTCTCCTCTACCATGTCGACAATCACCTCCCCCCGCCCCTCCACAACCTCCCTCACCTCGTCAACCCCTACAGCCTCCACCCCTGCGACCCCCTCCCTCTCGCGCACCGCCTCTCCCACCCCATCTCAAGCACCTCAGCGCCGCAACCGCACCGCCCTCCGCGACTACTACAACCTCAAATCCGCCGCTCCCGTCGACGCCAGTAATAGCGCCCAGCATGTAGAGGCAGACGTGAAAGAGAGCGAGCTGGATGCCGAGGGTTTTGACGCGGAGGCATATGTAAGGGGGGTGCTGGCGGGGCAGGGGCTGGAAGGGGTATTGAAGGTTGAGGGGGGCTTGATCAATGGTATACCCGCCTATCTCTTGGAAGAGAAGGCGCGTGAGGGCTAATGTGAGTGGGAGTAGAGATCAAGGGCTTGGATGGGGAGAGGAAAGCTTTGGTTTACGACAATTATTCGAAGTTGATCACAGCGACGGATACCATTCGGAGGGTATGGAATGGCCCTGTTCATAGGTTGACTGCAGAGAAGGACTGATGTGGGTGGGTTACGCTGCAGATGCGGACGAATATGGATCCGCTCACTCCGACAACTTCGACGCTTTCGCCGGCGATTGCGCTTATAGCGGAGACGGCGAAGACGATGGCGGGCTCGCGAGACGAGAGTATGACGAAAGCGGACAAGGAGTCTAAGGGAGGAAGCGATGATGCTTTGGCGGCGAAGAAAGCCCAACGGGATACTGTGCGTTGGGTGCTGGGGGCGCCCGAGCGCCTGCAAAGCATGCTGGATGATGGGAAGAGTGAAGAGGCGGATAACGACTGGGCTGAAGTGCAAAGACTACTACAGAAATGGGACAGAGTTGTTGGAGTTGAAGAATTGAAGACTCAATGCTTGAAAGTAATGGAAAGACAGCGCTCAGACAGCAATACCTGAAGAGGCTGTTCGGTGGTTTCTCAGAATGCCACATCGGAGGGCGACACTTCTTTAATGTTGCCGTGGTCTCTAAGATTCCGCCCTTCGGAGACGCCTAGAAATGCACGATTCACGCTGATGACTTCCTTCAGTTGCCTTATGAGGTCGTTTCCTTGCGTCCCCCACAGGATCTCTTTACGCCAGCGCCTGCCAACCGCTGGCAGTCCATGGCGCCACCATCACCGCTCTTCGTGCATCGTCTAAGCGATTGGTCCCAGCGTAAGCCTTACACAAGGCTTCTGCATCTAAAGAGCCTCTAGGCGGTACCGATCTTCTGGCGGTGAGTACTCCCATTTCCGCCGGATATGGTTCCTCAACCAAATTCGAGAGTTCTATCCACCCATGAGGCTGCGACGGTGCAAGCATCACGGCTGTGGTTGCTTGCGACATCTCTAATAATTCCTTGTCATGGTCACCTGGACTGGCAGTCGCTAATGCTGTCAGTAGCTGCGCAACTTTCAGCTGTTGCTGGGGGGTAAGGTCTTCCCGTGTCCGCAAGCTTTGCAGATCTGCAGCAACGGCGTCTATGGTGTCAGCATCGTCATCGAGTATGGCGATGACGCCCAGAAGCGTAACGGCTCCAAAGTGGCCAGGGTGATTCTCGATACAGTCGAATAGCTGCTCTCTCGCCACGTTCTGTTCCTCCTCGCCACCTTTCGCCCAGAGTATTTGAGCCAGGAGACACACTATATCCGGATTGCCTTGCGATTCTTGCAGCGCGCTTCGAAACATGTCTATCGCTTGGTCCGTCAAAGTTTGGTAAAAACAAGCTAGACCAGCAGTGAGATGCGCGGAAAGCCGGATTCTCTGGCGAGCCCCTCGCTCGATTCCTTCTTCGCCAGTGAGATCAAGTGCTGTTTGTGCATTGTCAATAGCAGCATTGAAATCTCCTTCCGCTAGCTGGGCCCGACTAAGATCGCTCTTGGCCTGCGCGAAGTGAAGAAGTGTGATTGGAGACTCTGAGCTCTCGAATTCTACTTCGAGCTTCGAGCACAGCTCGCTCAACTCCTGCATTGCTGTTTCATGATCACCGACTCTTTCGGCGAGAAGCGCCAGCAGATGCTGGAAGGCGATGTCGGAGGAGGTTTGTTGACGTAGGTGTCTCACAGCAAGCAGCGGCTGAAGTAGGTTCGCAAGATTCTCCGATGCCGACCGCGAGCTCAGGAGGTCATCGAAGACCGAGAGGGCATACTGTCTTTTCACCAAGATGGAAGATGAATCGGCAATCTCAAAGGCATGGGTGAAAAGATTGGCAGCCTCGCTGGTCTCTCCCAGACATTGAGCCAAGAGGCCTTGTGCAAGCCATGCATGAGCGTACTCCGGATCTGTGGACTGTGCTCGAGTCAGGGCTTCACTGGCGAGCTGAAGATCGTTCTGAAGAAGGTAGAGTGTACCAAGGTTTGTCCAGGCCCGAGCACTCTTCTCATTCAGACAGAGACTGCGAATGAACGAATGCTGGGACACTTTGGGGTTCATCTCCATTGTGACGATACCCAAAGCATTCCAGAAGTCCGCATTGCCTGCTTCGAGCTCGATGGCCTTCTTGAAGGATTGTACGCAGGCCCTGACAAATCTCAGTGGCTTTTTCTTTGTATCGTCTCTATGCTGTTCCAATGTCACGATATGAGCTCGATACTCTGTCCACCCAAGGTTATACCATGCGACGGCTCGTGCATGATAGTCGGTAGCACTGGTTACAACAGCACGTTTTTGAGCCAAGATGGCTGTGTGTGCGCACACGGCCTGAGCTGAGTATAAACCGTCTTTGACTGACATGTCCTTCAGAGCACTTTCTCCAAGTTGGTCAATATCTGCGAGGATGTTATACTTCTCGAGGTCTATGCCAGATCCCAGGAGCTGTTGGAGGTCTTGAATAGGAGCTTCGGTAGCACTTTTCTCGATCCATGAATAGATCGAGCAAGCGTCCCCAATTGCTTTCCACAAGTTGAAAGCGTCGTCGCGATTTGCCGCAATACCTTGAGCAACTATGATCGATGCCTCTGCACCTTGTGAAGCACGTCCGAAGAAGCCAAGTTCAAGATTGTGCCAAGCACCCTCAACGAGAGTCTGCAAGAGTGCTATGGAAACTCCGAATTCCTCAGGTCTCTTTGCGAGAACTTCCCTGTATCCCTGTGAGGCTACATCGAAGTCGCCTAGCTCTCGCTTCACATTAGCGAGCATATATTCCGAGAACCAGGTCCCTTCAAGATGATTGAATCTCGAATCTTTTTCTATTCTCTGAGCTTGTTCAAAGGCTTTGGTAGCCGCAACGTAGCGACCTGAATTATGGTAGCTTTCACCGAGCCCTACCCAGCTATAGTAATCCTCGGGCGAGGACCGCAGTGCGGATTGGAAGGAGACGATACTCTTCGCATAGTCTTGATTGTTAAGTTGGACTACGCCCAAAGCAGCGAAAGGCCAGCCAATCCCTTTCTTTTTTGATCCAGGTGCAGGTTTCACTTTGCCTGACTCCACCACGCGCTGAGCTACGACTTCTACAAAATCCCATTCACGGTCTCGAGCAAACGCCCGAGCAAGGCGTTCTGCCGCTTCGACTTCCGACGAAGAGAGTTCAAACGCCTTTTGAAAGCACTTTCTGGCACGCTTCTTGTCCTTGGCATATTCGGCATAGTAAATTCCGAGGCTTGTGTATGAAGGTGCAAAGTTCATGTCCGCCTGTATTGATGCCAAAAAACGAGCGTACGCTCCGTCACGATCTCTCCTAGCAGCTTTTGAGTCGTCCAGAGTCCACAAACAAACACCACTACGATACAACGTCTGAGCTCGCAAGGCTTTTGTTGATGTGTCTGAACCTTTCAGCTCCGCAAGACAAGCCTCAAGTTCTTCCAGACCGGGCCCACAATTTCCATTGAGTGCTTTGCACCAAGCAGCCTCTGCTCTGACTTTGACCTCTGTAGTTTGCTCCAATGCTCGGCTTAGGAAGATAATCGCGTCTGCATACTCCTCCTCTTCTTCAAGAATCAATCCCACGCCTACCAAGGCTGAAGTACTTGTTGGTTTTCGATGCAAAATGTTTTCGAACAGTTCTCTGGCTTCAGGATGGTTTCGTGGTGCTTGATGTTGGATCAAAGCTGTTGCTAGAATAATGTTGAGTGCATCAGCGATGTCTTGGAACGCAAGGCCAGTATTGCGGGCCTCTACAGATAGCAATGTGAGTGCTTTCCTTGCTATATCTGTTGCGCTTGCAAATTCTTCCAGGTACAAGTAGTACTCTCCCATTATTCGCTTAGCTAAAACAGAGGATGATATTTCTTCGGCGCCTTCTGTCATCAGCAAGAGTCGATCTTCCGCCGACAACGCCGTTGGAATATTCTGCTCCTCTGGGCCTTCTAGCCCAATCTCCTTCCGTGCTATCCTCGGGAAAGGTGAAATCTCACTATCCAGGTATCCTCGCAGCACTTTGCTAAGCCCTTCTTCAGGGAAGTGCTCGATGAATTCTCTCAAAAGCCCGACATCTAATTGTACGATTCTCTCCACGTCTTTCCATTCCAGGACGATGTTCCATGCTAATGGGAACGGATGCTTGAGAATTACCAGGCCCTGGGCCAATCTCTCTACACGTTCCCGCTTTTCGGCTTTGTCCTCCGTGGACAATATTTCTAGAGTGTTATAGGCCCTTCGAAGGATCTTTTCTTCGTACCGACGCCTAGACTCATCGTCATCGGACCAGTCGATGATACATTGGAACAATTCCTCAAGCCGGCTCCTTTGCAGGACTTCCCGTTTGACATCGGATGTCACTTGATCAATTCTAGCTCCAAGCCTGGTTCGGCGCTGCCCGATCTCCCTATTAATCTCTTCACCCTCTTCGTCCTCTACGATGTCGGCTATCTTGGTATATGTGTAAGCAGGATGTAAAATGCGGCCTTCGAGAAAGTCGTATATTGGGCTTGTAGGTAGCAAGATCTCCAAGGCATGTTTATACTGTGCTCGCGAGCCACACTTCTTGGCAAAATCGACGTATTTATCTATGACTGTTTGAGACTTTGTCTTGTCGTCCGCGTCCATGTAGAGCTGAGCAAGATGCAGCGCTGCATCATGATACTCGCCTAGCTTTTTGTCTGCCTGTTTCTCATACAGAGTTATGAGGCCTTGCCATACCAGGGCGTCGTTCCTTTTGACATGGGCAGCCGCGTTGTAAGCCCTCTCCGCCTTGTCATTATGGCTTTGCTTGTCGTAGGCCAACCCCAAAAATACATTACTGGGAGTCTCCTATTAGTGTAGTAACCCCGTGACGTCGAGGTTCGCTATCATACGCATGGTAGTTCTTGGGGTCGGCATTGAGCACAACGTTCACTTGCTCGATGGCCTCGTCATACTTCTGTCCATCCAAGGCCGATTTGGCAGCCTTGAGCGCGGATCTGGCCGCTGACATACTCTATACACCTTGTTACCATGTTAGTAGATCCTTGATGGCTTAGCACGAACAGTAAGCAAGCCTCTAAGACAGGTACGACACATGTTGTGTGTGCTCGAATTATGCACGAATCGAAGTATCCGTAGATTCCTGTCATCACATTAGCTGCTGGCTTGGCGTTGCGGAGGCGGCCCGAAGTCCGCTGCAGGGAGTCGTCATGATCCAAGCGATCATGATCACCATGTCAGGTAAAGTACCATAGTATGCTATTGCAACAGTGCAATGCTAGATCGACCTCAGACCCTCTGAGAGCCCTTTGAACCGTTCGTTATTTCGATCAAACTAATCTTGAACGCTGTTGGATCTGGCTACGACCGATCTGCAAGTGAATATGGCAGTACGGTAGGCTTGATGAGAGTCTGGCCGTTCACAAATCAGTATTCGCCATGGCGCCCCTTCGACTCCAGATTGATGGACGTACTTTTCGTGACACGCAGAACCGGGAAGTCACTATAAGGGGAATCAATGTGGCGGGAGATGCAAAATTCCCACATTCGCCAGATGTGCCATCGATTACGCCTGAACATTTCTTCGAAGGTGACGATCTATCGTTCGTTGGCAGACCATTCGCCGTCGAAGAAGCTCACACACACTTCTCAAGGTTGAAAACATGGGGCTACAATACAATAAGATACATATTCACCTGGGAGGCCATCGAGCATGTTGGGCCGGGGAAGTACGATGAGGAATGGTGCCAGCATACCGTCAAGATCCTGAGACTGGCGAAGGAATATGGGTTCTACATTTTCATGGACCCTCACCAGGATGTCTGGTCTCGGTTTACTGGTGGTTCCGGTGCCCCAATGTGGACACTCTACGCTGTGGGTCTGGATCCGACGAAAATGCTAGCGACACAAGCCGCCTTGGTGCATAATACATGGCCCGATCCAGCGGCATTTCCAAAAATGATTTGGGCAACGAATTATACACGACTGGCCTGCCAAGTCATATTCACGTTGTTCTTCGGAGGTAGGGAATTCGCTCCAAAAGCCATCATCGACGGCAAGAATATTCAAGACTACCTGCAAGATCATTTCTTGGGCGCTTGCAGGCACCTGGCGTTGAGAATGAAAGAGGCTGGTGATATTGAGAACGACGTAGTGATAGGATGGGAGAGCATGAACGAGCCGAACAGAGGTCTTATCGGCTGGCAGGATATTTCTACAATACCGTCTGAACAGAAGCTCCAGAAAGGGACATCGCCAACTGGCTGGCAAGCAATCTTGACTGGTTCAGGAAGGGCTTGCGAGATTGAGACCTGGGACTTTGGCGGCATGGGCCCCTACAAATCAGGTACTGAACTAGTGGACCCAAAGGGTGAAGTTGTGTGGCTTTCGGCAGACTACGACGATACTTACTATGGGTGGAAAAGAGACCCAGCTTGGAAGCTCGGCGAATGTCTTTGGGCTCAGCATGGAATCTGGGACCCGTCGAGTGATCAATTGTTGAAAAAGGATTACTTTGCCAGGAATCCCAAGACTGGCGAGAAGATTGATTATGAATACTTTACAAACCATTGGTTTATGGACTACTATCGTAAACACAGGCAAACTATCAAAAGCGTTCATTCGGATGCAATTATGTTCTGTCAGCCTCCTGTTTTGGAAATCCCACCGTCTCTGAAAGGTACCGAAGACGATACTTCAGACATTGTTTTTTCTCCGCATTACTATGACGGTGTAACTTTGATGATGAAGAAGTGGTAGGTCCGCCTTAGGAAGGCAGCGAACAAATAGCTGAACATGGCAGGAACCGTTATTGGAACGTCGATGTTTTCGGGCTGTTACGGGGTAGATACCTGTCACCAGCATTCGCCATCAAGATTGGGGAGACTGCTATACGCAATTGCCTGCGGGACCAGCTGTCGGCCATAAGAAAGGAAGGGACTGATTATATAGGGAACCATCCCTGTGTTTTCACCGAGATCGGTATTCCTTATGACATGGACGATAAGTATGCATACAAGACAGGGGACTACTCGAGCCAGTCTTCGGCTATGGATGCGAATCACTTTGCTATCGAGGGCAGCGGTGCGAATGGATTCACCCTGTGGACTTATACGGCTATAGTAAGCATACACATTGTCTTCTATCTGCCGAGCAGAATTGTTGCTAAGCACCTCAGAACAATCATGAGTGGGGCGACATGTGGAATGGGGAAGATCTTTCTATATTCTCGTTGGATGATAAGCCTCTACCTGTGCATCCCATGGCCAACGCAGATAAGTCAGCGAGTACTTCTACAGTGTCAGTCGACCAAACCTCGCCTTCATATTCACAAAGTCGATCTACCAATAGCTCACCAGTATCTCCCAGAACCATTAAGGACACTCTTAAGGCACCCTCGATATCATCGCAACGGCCCAAAACGCCGCCGGAGATTGGAAGCACAGCTGGTTACCGAGCGGCAGAAGCTTACGTCCGTCCCAGTCCGATTGCTACAGTTGGCAAGGTCACCTCTTACGGGTTTGATCTACGCAACGCGACGTTTACGTTGGCTGTAGAAAGTCAGAGTGCTGCCACGGACGTCGTGCCCACAGAAGTCTTCCTCCCGGAATTCCATTTTCCCCGTGACACCACCAATGTCGAGGTCAGCAGCGGCAAGTGGACAATAAGCGTCGACAACACCGACGGCGGGGTGATGCAGAAGTTGAGATGGTTGCATGGTGCTGGTAAGCAAAACATGAGTGTAAAAGGCGTCCTAAGGAAGCAAGGCATGGCGTTAGGCAAAGAGGAAGAGGAAGGATATTATGAGCAGTGCAAGCAGAGCAGATGCGATCTTATGTGATCGTGGGCATTCTCGAAGCATTGGGAGCGCGGAGCGACTTTAGGCATGATTGCTGTTGCTTCCTATGTCTATACTCTGCAGGACGGGTTCTCGTCCATCTTATACCCAATTCTCTAAGGTAGCTGTATACTATCGGCGACCTGATGTACGAGCATTGTTGTTTAAGCAGGGCAATATGGTTCCTGATGGACCTGGTAAGGTCTGTAAATAGAGAGGCCTCATGGGCAATTATGGGCTTGTCCTCTAAATTTTCCAGTATGATTTGGAAAACGTCGAAGCGGATGCACGTCAACCCCATGCATGAACCCCACAATCTGCCGATGGCACCGACCTAACCGAAGCTCCCGGTTCCTGGGCTAAAAGGTCCGGCATGACGTAGCATGCTTTCATTAACCACGACATATGCAGGTCTCTGCACTAATCATTCCTCCTCTTACCACCATATTGGTTCAGGGTTATCCTCCTTCGACTACCATCTATGCTATTGTTCTGGCGGCTACGCCGATTGTAGGAAACGCGGCCTACGAAATAATCACAGCGCATATCGATGTGATCGCGCAGTCTCATTCGTAAAGCACTACAACTCGCAGTGCGCCAACATATTGCGTTTACCACCAGGGATATCTATTACTTCATCCATCCTCAATATGGCTGGGACACGCTCGTCAGCGCGACAGGCTGCAGCTGCCGCCCAGAGCTCCAGCCCTAGCTCTTCCCAAAGCAAGCCAGCAGGTGATCGCGCTGCTTCTGGTAGCAAGCGCAAAGGCGGTCCTACGGCAAGCCCGAAACCCAAGCGTGGCAGGAAAGGAGACAAGAAGGAACAGCTTACCATCGAGGAGACCATGCCTAAAGAGGACAAGGAAGAAGACAAGGACGTTGAGATGAAAGACGAAGATGCGCCAAAAGACGAGGCTGATGTGCAAATCGCCCGGGAAGGAAGCCAGGATGGTGGCGCTAAGACTGGCGACGGCGACAAAGGCTCTGATGAACCAGAACATGAAGGCGACAAACGCAAAGACGACAAAGCTCTAAATGGTGAAAATTTTACCGAACAGGGATCAAAGATGGATGACACCGACAATTTTGGTACTACCGGTGAAGCCGGCAACGATAGCAAGGCAGCGAATGGAGACAACGCCGTACAAGAGTCCTCAAAGCGTGCGGAATCCACCCCATCCAGCATCCTCGAGAAAGGAATCATCTACTTCTTTGAGCGTGGTCGCGTTGGCATTGATGAGCCAAGCAAGCCCGACGAGATCGCAAGAAGCTATATCATCATGCGGCCTATGCCACGTAGGTTATCCTTTTGCAGCATCTTTTTCCCCCTTCCGAGCAGTTCAGGAACTTAAGCCATGTCTAGCGACCGCATGTTCGAATGACATGCTTGAAGTGTCCACACAACAACTCCAAGAAGGAACGCTGACTCCGAAATCATATAGATGGCGCTAAGCTAGGAGAAGGACCAATTGGCGATGCAGGCCACAATAGGTTACTTGCGCTACCCAAGAAGGTCCTACCTAAGAGTCCCAAGGACAGATTCATGACGTTCGTTGAGAAAGCGAATGTAAGCCTTGAAGATCTCAAGACGAGTATGGGCGCCTCAGATTATGCTACCAAGACTGCTGGTACACGTCATAGTCCAGCGATGGCACCGCTTGCGGAGGGTGTGTATGCTATCACCTCAACGGGACGCGAATCTCATCTGGCCTACATCTTGACGATACCCTCCGAGATCGGCGAGGTACAGCAGGATATGGGGCTTCAGAAGCGCAGTAGCTTTTTGACTACTGTCAAGAATCCATCTTATTCAGGCCCTGCAAATACAAACCTGCCGCAAGGTCCAGAGTACCCTCAAGAGTAAGCGGAATGTCAAGGCGTGTTATGATCTTGCCTAACGATTCTCACATATAGGATCTTGAGCGAGTTCCGCAGCCTTCGCTGGATGCCTTTGCAGCCAAAGCACCTAGATTACGTGAATACGCAATTCCTTCTCATTGGCCACAAAGACAATGCACTGGAGAAGGCCACTGGTCAGCAGAACCAAGATGAAGGCGAAGGTAAAGATAAACCGTTGGAGGAGATGGAGAAATTAGAGCACGAGGATGAGATACGTGTGGAGCATCTGAAGGGTAAGTTTCCCCTCGGTTTGACCATTATTAGCGTCCAATCCGCTTACTGGAAGCTCGTAGGAGACGACTCGGTCTTTGTTGATCTGGGTTTTGACTCGAAAGACTATCCAAAGCTTCAAACGACCTGGTAGAATCGTCGGTGTTCAGGTGCATCTTATACCTATAGGTATCTGGATTACAGTCTGTATCCTCAGTGCGGCTATCTGGTGGAGCGAGCAGTCCGTCTAGCTATCTTGTGAATACCGTCTGAGAGACAGATAGTTCTTCTGCTACCAGACGATTGCCGGTAGACTAGTCAAATTATTTCATGCAAAATGAGGGTTTAGCTATTGAAATAGGACTTGAAGCCACCGTAACGCCTTCCGCTCGCACCCGATTTGGTCTGCTTTTGGTAATATCAGGTCTTTTCAGGCCTGAGACGAACAAGAGAGTCTATCACGACTATTCTACGCGTCAGTCATTTCCACCAAGGCTCTCGTAAAGCCCTAGGCGTAACCCTTCCACAAGCGAGGACTAGCGGCAGAGCCTTTCGCTCCACCTTCGGAGAAGCTCGATATGATTGTTCCCAAGCCCATCAAGAACAGGCCTGTATCTGACGAAAAAATATCACGTCGCAATCGACCACGACATCACCTCCAATTCACCTCAAAGTCCATCTCCACAAAAATTCACAACGCAGTGGCACCATCACGGGCTATATCTGGACCATACCAACACCACACAGGCAACCGTTCAAAACGAACGTCAGCAACACTGATGACTACGGAATTCTACCGCCTTGTCTCTGCTCTATAATAGCGCCCATAACCACTTGACGGATACTTTTACCCCGAGAGCTTCCCATCTTCGAAACTGCTCCTACCAAAGTCCACCCCCAGCAGGACAACTACTTTCCTTACCGCTCTCACTCAAATCTACGGAATCGGCGGTGCGAGGCCATCAAGGGCTACGAGACGACAACTCCCCTCACTCATCTGAATCTCGCCATTGCTTAGAACCATGACCTCTGCGCTCGTAGACCAGCTTCGAAACACACAGATCAAGTATGACCACCATGGTGAGATATTGCATAAGACTCGCGTTGACACTTTCACGGCAGTGATACAACTTCAGATGGTGCATGGAAAGAGAAGTTAAAAGTACCGACGAAAGATGTTCGACCGCAGACTGAGGTACGCTCAAAATCCAACAATAGGAGTGGTCAGGTTTGACGGAAGCTATAGGATGTCACGGCCACGAAAGGCCTCGAGTTCGAAGACTTCCTCATCAAGCGTGAACTCATGATGGGTATCTTTGAGGCCGGTCTCGAGAAACCGTCACCAATCCAGGAAGAGGCCATACCAGTTGCCTTGACTGGTCGCGATATCTTGGCAAGAGCGAAGAACGGCACAGGGAAGACGGCCGCCTTTGCCATTCCTACACTGGAACGAATCAATCCGAAGAATTCAAAGATACAAGCATTGATATTAGTACCAACAAGGGAGCTTGCTCTTCAGACTTCCCAGGTCTGCAGAACCTTAGGAAAGCACCTGAGTATCAATGTTATGGTCACCACCGGCGGTACCGGTCTCAAAGACGACATCTTACGAATGAAGGACTCGGTCCATATTATCGTTGGGACTCCCGGGCGTATATTGGACCTGGCGAGACAGAAAGTTGCCGACTTGAGCGAGTGCCTCAGCTTCGTGATGGACGAAGCCGATAAGCTTCTTTCTCCAGAATTCACGCCAGTCATCGAAGAACTGCTGTCATTCCATCCAAAGGATCGCCAAGTAATGCTTTTCAGCGCAACGTTTCCCGTCATGGTCAAGTCCTTCAAGGTCCGTCATCGGTACTTCCGCTCGTTCGTTGCTGACAGTGCATAGGACAAACATTTGAACAACCCCCATGAGATCAACTTAATGGACGAGTTGACGCTCCGAGGTGTTACGCAGTACTACTGCTATGTCGACGAAAGCCAGAAGGTCCATTGCCTCAACACCCTCTTCTCGAGACTCCAAATCAATCAATCTATCATCTTTTGCAATTCCACTAATCGCGTCGAGCTTCTCGCTAAGAAGATCACCGAACTGAACTATTCCTGCTTCTACTCTCACGCTCGTATGCTGCAGCATAATCGTAACCGAGTGTTCCATGATTTCCGTAACGGTGTCTGCCGCAATCTTGTCTGTTCAGATCTACTCACTCGTGGCATTGACATCCAGGCAGTGAACGTCGTCATCAACTTCGATTTTCCCAAAAATGCCGAGACCTACTTACACCGTATCGGGCGATCTGGCCGCTTCGGTCACCTTGGTTTGGCGATCAACCTCATAACGTGGAATGATAGGCTCAACCTGTATAAAGTTGAACAGGAGCTGGGAACTGAGATCCAGCCCATTCCAGAATCCATTGACAAGAAACTCTATGTCTATGACTCCCCAGAGAGCATCCCTCGACCCATCTCAAATCCAGCCGGTCAACGTCAAACCCAAGGAAATGACAGCCAACGTGGTCAGGGTGCGCCGCGAGGTGGTCGTGCCCAGCAAAATGGCGGATACTCTGGCCAGAATCGCACCCAAGGCGGTGGCCGTGGCCAATACCAACAGCAAAATACGGCTAACGTTCAACGCAATCAACGAACCCAAGGCAACTCCTACGGGCAACAGCGAGGGCCTGTGGGGAAGCAACAAGCCCGACCTAACGGTACTACATCCCAGCAGCCTACGCAGGATGCTGCCGCTATCAGAATATAATCCGTGATGACAGCAGCGTTCCCTTACTGGGTATATGCTGTTGGTAGCCGTCTTTGTATGAACATTTCCGATGTCCCATATTTGCAATATGCGCCACTCTCTTGCTAGACAAAAGTTTCACGCTCTCACATCACCCACGATTGTACAGAACTCTCCCCTACGACTTCGACCTTGTACATACAAACACCGACCCAAGCAATTCCTGCTACTATCCTCGACTTTTGTGAGGTCATCTTCCGCATTCACGTTGAGATCTATGGCCCATTTAATGGCTGGCGTTACGGAAATCAGCTCGAGAACTCGGAACCTAGAACGGAGGCTATAGTGGGCGGCACAGGGCTCTGACAAGGCGTTTGGAGACAGAGCAACCTTCGGTGTTGAGCGCTACGTGCATTTTCCGGCAACAGTCATAGCCTTTACGCCATACGATACCACATGCATTGGGCTCCCCCTTCTTCCATCTTCACGTAACACGCAGCAATTCACATCCCCCATCTACAGCTCCTTTTACCACACATACCATTTTCAGATCGACGTCTAGAGGGCAGCTCCGCCTCCGTCATTGCTCCCCTCGCTCCCGACCTTAAGCTATGGCTCGACACGATGAACCTTGGTGTTTCGCACGCAAGCATTCGATCCAGCCGTATTCCTTTGACAGAAGCAGCGGACTGGTTCACCGCCGCCTGGATCTTTCGTGCTCAATTTGGGAATCTGGTGCAGTGCAATTTGGACCGGCCTTTTCCCTACATCTCGACGATCCTGTTCGGCTTTTCCAATCTCTGGTCGATCTAAACTCTACATTGGACGCGTCAATACAGTAAAGCGTTATTCAAGGCAGCCAGCAGGAAGCGAACAAGAAGCCGAAAAACCAAAAAACGAAAAATAAAGGAGGCCAAGGTTATGCTGCTGCTTATTCTCAAGATCCATCAGAGCAGCTGCATGCGTACTTAGCTAAGACCTAGACAATAAAGATACGTTACCCTCCGCACAATGTCCTCTTGAAGGCGTGGTCGTGATCTAGGCCGGGTTATACAAAGCTGTTGGTAGGTCTCGTATTTATCTGAAATTCACACTTGAGATCTCCGCGGCCAACGTTCAGTAGTACTTTAGCCCCTATCTCTGTACTATATGTTCGATTCGTCGCTCACTGACCTTTTCAAACTCATTATAGCTCTGTAAGGACAGATTTAAAGTTGCAATGTATCAACCTAGCAGCGTCGGTGGTTCATCCAAAGACAGAAGTGTGGTCGAAACATAGCATAGGCATAAGGTAGGGCGTTGGATGAGTCATAGTTGGAAAACAATAGAAGAAGGTAGAAGTTTGTGATGTTACATGCACGGTGACTGAAAGCATGAAAGCAGTGTCCAGAAGATGTGATGAGCTTGTTGTAGGTAAGATTAAACATTGACACATGTGCGTGATCACATACTTGACTGTGTTATTCGCTTCACTCGTGAAGTAACACTCTACTTTTGTGCCAGTGAGTTTTCCGTGACACATTGAGCATCTCTGCTTCGAGTGAAAGGGAGCTGGAAGTTTTGCGTCATTCGAGAGGCCATAAAAAGACGCCTCTTGCCGCCGCTAGCGCTTGTGCCATCAAAGCATCCTCCGAGACCCAGCGAGACTTCGTACAACCAACAGCCACTTGACCAACCCTCTCACACACCAGAACTTGACAAAGCAAACCCCTAAGCAATACTACGAGATCTCTACCTTTCCCGACCTCCTACATCCAACGACATGGCCTTGAAGCGTATCAACAAGTGAGCCTCAGATGGAGCTTCTGCTGTCGTGTATCACTGACTTGCGCTTAGGGAACTCGCTGACCTTGGGCGCGACCCTCCTTCATCATGCTCTGCAGGACCCATCGGAGATGATTTGGTATGTCTTTTACTCCTTGCGAGGCTGCAAGTCTCATGCTGAAGTACGCTCTCTGCGTACGAGAATGCTTGCTGACAACTTTTGCTACAGTTCCACTGGCAAGCGACAATCATGGGACCCGTAAGTTATTCCGCGTTGCCGACTTGGAGTCTAGAGCAAGCATGACCGCTCTGTTGCCGCAACCACATCTACACAACTCGCGTGCTGATACTCGAGTCCAGGGTGACAGCCCATACTCAGGCGGTGTCTTCTTCCTAGCCATCCACTTCCCTACCGACTACCCCTTCAAGCCACCCAAGGTCAACTTCACCACTCGCATCTACCACCCCAACATCAACTCCAACGGCAGCATCTGCTTGGACATCCTTCGTGACCAGTGGAGCCCCGCCCTTACTATTTCCAAAGGTATGTCCTTAGCCTGGACAAGATAGGCACATGGATATAAATAAGTCCGATAGCTGACTTGTGAATAGTGCTTCTTTCAATCTGCTCCATGCTCACGGATCCCAACCCAGACGACCCTCTAGTTCCGGAGATCGCCCACGTATACAAGACCGATCGCTCGAGGTACGAGTCCACGGCTAGGGAGTGGACTAGGAAATATGCTATCTAAAGCGAGCAAGTACGGAGGAATCAAACGATGGACGACCACGATTTGTTGCTTTGTGCGTTTCGAGGAGGGTCACAAGGCTAGCTCGGTTCGCATACCCCGATAAGGACACAGCATGCACATTCTTCTGTTGTTTCCTGCGTATGGCCGTCCCCTTGGGAGAGGTATCCGATCCCAAGACCCCATTATCTATGCATTCATGCCGGTCACGATAAAGGGTTGAGCGTTTAGGGTGTAACTACAGTGCTTAACTTTGCATGATCAAACTGCTTTCAGCACTGTCTACTTCGCCTGTATGAAACTTCGTTCCAAGTAGCCATCGAAAGCCCGATCCAATTAGACTAGCAGTCGTAGAGATCTTACCTAGGGTGCATCGCAGCCGTTTTCGATATATGGAGGATGTCCTGTCCGTAAGCGCTTGCCGTTAGATACGAAAGGATCTCCTTCGAGCTTCCTGGATTATCAACTAAAGTATGTGAACAACACGCATCCTCGCATGACGCTCATGTCTGCCGACACATACAACTCTAGCCATGGATTTCAGTCACAATAGGTCAATCGCCAGCACTCTTAGATCTAGGTAGTCGCAAAGAAGGCAAAAATGTTCAATTTTACGCCCTTGCTGGGCACTCACTCGAGCTCGGAGGCCTCACAGTCTTTGTTAGAGCTCGAAGGCGGTATTAAGATCCTTATAGACGTCGGCTGGGACGACGATTTTGACGTACAACATCTAGAAAGGCTCAAGAGGTAGGCGTTCTCCGACCTGTTAGTTTCGTGCTCAGAATCATAAGGGTGCAGTCAATTCAGCTGCAAGTTCCATGACAACGCTGTAAATAGCGAAGTCCGGATTTCAATGGACGAGATGTGCCATCTGACGATGTCGCTTGATGTTCTTCCGCCGGCTGTCAACTGACTCGTCATCGTCACTCTAGACACGTGCCCAGCCTTTCAATCATACTACTTACACACGCAACGCCGGCTCACCTAGCTGCTTACGCCCATTGCTGCAAGCATTTCCCACAGTTCAATCAGATACCAACCTACGCGACAGGCCCTGTCATATCCCTTGGTCGTACTCTCTTGCAGGACATCTACGCTTCCGCTCCGCTTGCCTCCACGATCATACCACAAAACGCCTTACTTGACACAGCGTACTCTTACCAATCCTCTCGTGTGGACAGCTCCATCAACATCCTTCTACAGCCGCCCACATCTGAAGAAATTGCACAATACTTTGCTCGAATACATCCACTGAAATATTCCCAACCACATCAGCCTTTGCCATCGCCCTTCTCGCCGCCTCTCAATGGCCTCACAATCACGGCGTACAGTGCAGGGCATACGCTTGGTGGGACAATATGGCATCTACAACATGGCATGGAGTCGATCGTGTATGCAGTGGATTGGAATCAGGTCCGAGAAAACGTCCTCGGTGGAGCTGCGTGGTTAGGTGGCTCCGGTGCGGAGGTTATTGAGCAACTACGGAAGCCAACTGCCATGGTTTGTAGCACGAAAGGAGCCGAGAGGAATCCATTGGCTGGTGGTCGCAAGAAAAGGGACGAACTGCTTGTAGACATGATTCGTAGCGCCGTGGCTAAGGGAGGCACTGTGCTGATACCGACGGACACCAGTGCAAGAGTGCTCGAGTTAGCATACATATTGGAACATACATGGCGGCAAGCATGGCGTAAAGAAAGCCGGGAGAGTGGTAAAGACAGCACATTGCGAGATGCAAAGCTCTACCTGGCCAGCAAGACCGCTGGAGCTACCATGACATACGCAAGAAGCATGCTGGAATGGATGGACGAGAACGTAGTCAGAGAATTTGAAAACGAGGCGAGCAATAATCAAAACCAACAGCATAAACGTACGAACAGTAAGCAGGTCTCGGACAACGAACGGAATCAAGCTGGAAAGCCGAGTGGCCCTTTCGATTTTCAGTACTTGAAATTGTTGGAGCGCAAATCGCAGGTTGAGAAGATTATCTCGGCGAAGGGTCCCCGTGTCATATTAGCTAGCGATTCTTCTCTACAATGGGGCTTCTCAAAGCAGGTTCTACAACGTATCGCGGCGCAGCCATCCAACCTTATCGTCCTGACCAAAGACTATGGTACTGTTAGCGAAGCTAACGAAGCCAAGAGCAGCTTGGGGAGGACGCTTTGGCAATGGTATCAAGAGCGGCAGGACGGTATAGCTATGGAGACGGCCCCTGATGGGCAGAACCTTGAACAAGTGCATACTGGTGGCAGAGAGCTTCACCTTAACGTCGCTGAACGGATTCCGCTAGCAGGGAATGAGCTCTTGATGTACCAGCAATATCTCGCTACGCAACGAAGACTACAAAACACCATGCCAACAAGTGACGGAAAAACTCTCGAGACTGCGGCCGATGCTCTTGATGAAGCATCCTCCACTAGCTCATCATCATCTGAAGCTTCAGATCCTGAACGGCAAGGCAAGTCGTTAAACACCTCAGCTGTCGTAGCGCAGTTCAACAACCGCAACAAATTAGGGCAGAACAAAGAAACGCTTGGGGTCAATGCCTTGCTGCGTCAACCCAGAGTCTACGACTACGACGTTCGTGGCAAGAAGGGGAGAGAGCAGATGTTCCCATTCCTCAGTAAGCGACGCCGAGCCGATGACTTTGGAGATCTTATCAATCCGGATGACTATCTGAGAGCAGAAGAACGTGATGATACCAATGGTCAGGGCCTGCGTGACAACGAAGACGGCAAGGAGACCAGACTTGGGCAGAAACGCAAGTGGCAGGATTCGGGCATGCAAAATAGCGCTGGGAGACGCGGTTCGGAAGGCAGCAACAAGCGAAGACAAACCATGCAAGATCCACGGAGGAGAAATCAGGCCAACGGCGATGCTGAAGCCAACGGTGCCGCAGCTGCTGAAGATTCTCTCTCGGACGAATCCGACACGGATGTCGAAGAGACTGCCGTAGGCCCTTTCAAGGTCAGGTTCGAGACCACAGTCGTAGAGACGCACTCAAAGATCGGCTTCGTCGACTTCTCAGGCCTCCACGACCAACGAAGTCTCTCCATGCTAATCCCCCTCATCCAACCCAAGAAACTCATCCTCGTCGGCGGTAGCCTCTCCGAAACCAACTACCTCGCCAACGACTGCCGACAAAAGCTCCGACCCGCCGACGGCGCCGGCAAAGCCTCCATCTACACCCCCGCCGACGGCGAAACCGTCAACGCCAGCGTCGACACTAACGCCTGGACCGTCAAGCTGAGCGAAGCGCTCGTGCGACGCTTCCACTGGCAGGATGTCAAGGGCATGGGCGTCGTCACGCTAGTCGGCCACCTGGCCGCCACGGCCCTCGAGGACGAGTCGCAAACCGAGGCCACGCGGAAGAAGCAGAAGCTCATGAAGAAGGATCCGCAAAACTCGCCCAGAGCGGACGAAATTGCGTCGCCGACGGTGAAGCCCCCTGAGCTAGCTCCACTGTTGGATGTGCTACCCGCGAGCATGGCCGCAGCGACGCGCTCGGTGGCTCAGCCGCTGCATGTCGGCGACCTGAGGCTGGCGGATCTGAGGAAGATTCTTCAGGCGGGAGGACACACTGCTGAGTTCCGAGGGGAGGGGACGTTGCTCATTGATGGGCTGGTAGCGGTGAGGAAGTCCGGGACCGGCAAGATTGAAGTTGAGGGGGGAGGCCTTTCGTTGCCGGATCTGCGGTCGAGGACGCATGAGGGCGCGTTCTTTGCGGTGAAGAGGAGGATTTATGAGGGGCTGGCGGTTATTGCTGGGGGGTAGGGGATCTAAGACTAGGACGTGCTTGATTGTTTCGGTCTTATATAGGGAAGGGCATCCATCTAGCGCAGATGTTTGGTCTTTGTAAAGGGCTTTTTGAATGCATAGCACCGTGGCTCCGGGGCAGGCCCGCACTCGGAGAGATTTCTATACCTGGGCTTTTCCAGTTTGTGCACAAGGGAGGTACTACTTGCGCGAGTGCTGCAATCCACAGAGCTGAAGCCTTCCAAACCGGAAGTCTCCAGAGATGTAATCAACCAAAAAGGCTTCTATCCAATTTTTTGTTAGACACGCGCTCCAGAAGGTCCACTACATATCGCCAAATGCACAGCCGTCTCCCATAAAACCCCCAGAACTATTCGTAACAATGACAGAACATGCGCCCTCTTCCCCTCTCCCAACCAGAAAACCAGATACCATGCAAGCAAGACCCCTGTACAAATCAAACACCCCAAGCATCACATCCCGGACCACCCACCCCACAACGCAGGCAATCCACCCTCCCCCCCTCACCCCCCAACATACGCCACAACCCCCACACTCCCCCTCCCCCTCCCCCTCCCATCCCTAAACCCCTGCAGCATCCCAATCTTCTCCCCCTCCCCGATCCCCCCATTCTCCCCAAGGGTATACGTCTCCCCCCGCCTCCACTCCATCTCCCCCCTCCCCCCTTCCTGCATCCACTCCCTGGGATCCACCTCCCTCCCCCTTTTCCAAAGCGTACACGTCGTCACCCCGACATTCGGCCCCCCGCCGACGGTCTCGCCGCCGAGCGAGCGGATCAGGTCACG
>JAABUQ010001627.1_pt1 | contig 47498 bp, 50 predicted proteins | sample 5560001 | NCBI WGS metagenome assembly JAABUQ01 (sample SAMN10711888, study PRJNA513371) | rock metagenome | isolation source: Antarctica rocks | place: Antarctica: Victoria Land, Finger Mt nord | collected 2015-12-18
GCACCTTTTGTCTTCAACTCTGCACTGTACCGTTTGCGTGGCCGTGCCATGAATTTTCTCCTTTACGGCGTTTCTCGATACAGCCATTTTATCTTATCTACCTGTCCAGGAAACCGGTACCATTATAGTAAGTTCACGCGAAGGACATTTGTATGCTATACATGCGAATACAGGAGCTTTACTCTGGAAATATCAAGCAGGCTCACGTTTAGTAACTCAACCCACAGTTGTAAACGGTGTTGTTTATACTGCTCCCTTTACTAAGTTTCCTTTTGTTTATGCTTTAAGTGCTAAAGATGGTTCTCTTCTTTGGAGGGCTCCACTTCCTGAGTCCACAACTTCTCCTCTTACTATTCTGGATAATGTAATCTATGTTAGTACTAGCACCATGTGTTGTGCTCTTAGTACAGACAATGGTCGCCTAATTTGGAAACAAAAAGTAGAGGGTCATGTAAATTCGTCACCTATTGTTGCTGACAATACAATGTACATAAGTGTTTCCGAATACGTTTTCTTTCCCTCTAATCCACCACAACGCAGAATAAGTTCCATTATAAACGCTCTTAGAATAAGTGATGGAAGCATTCTATGGAAGCATTTTTTAGATAGAGGTGAAGAAAGCTATCTAACTGCTCCTGCTCCTGCAAATAACAAAGTTTATGTGGGTACGAGTGATGGGTATCTCTCAGTTTTGCAAGGAACTGACGGGGAACTTCTGTGGAAATTTCAGACGTATAGTACCCGTTTCTCAACCCCCATTGTAGAAAACGGAATCGTACTAGTCGGAGCAAATGATGGCTATGTGTACGCATTACAAGAGACGAATGGAAATTTGCTTTGGAGAACCTTTGTAAGTCAGACGTTAAGCATGAGTGCAGTAGATAGAGAAGTTAGGTCTGTTACAAACGCACCGTGAATACCATATGAGTAGCACAAAAATAGGATTGCTGCATCAAGAAGACACTGCAGTGGTTGACGTCATTAAAAGTCTTGGTGTAGAGCCGGACGAACTTTGGGTCGTAGAGATGACTCAGAAGTATAAAATAACGTGAGTTCTGTTTAAGTCAAGCCGATCAAGCAGCCAAGAGAGCGTGTTGATCGAGATGCAAGCCCGGTTTTTTGTCTTGATGGCTGTAAGCAATGAGCCCGGCAATCAAATGAACCACAAAATTGACGAGACTGCGATGGCGAGAATGCTCGATCTGCGAAATATTCAAGAGACGGGTCAATGATGGACTCAATGATCGCTCGTTTGCGTAGTAACAGCTTATCTGAGAGGTGCATGAGCTGATTCTTCATGTTTTTGCGTAGTCTCGTGATGAGATGCAGCCCTTGTTCAAAGAGCAGTTCGCTTAGGGAAGCGGAAATGTAGCCGCGATCCGCCATCCGAGCTTGCCGCGCAGTTTTTTGACCATCGAGGGAACAGGTTTGCGATCATCGACATTGCCTGGAGGAAGCCTTCAAGCCAGTAATTCGCCCTGGTCATTGACAGCCAAGTGCAGTTTGAAACCGAAGAACCAGCCCATGCTGCTTTTGCCACGTCTGGCATCGGTTGCAAAGACTCGGTGCTGACTGATCCGTTTAGAGTCACAGACTTCTAGGGAGGTCGAATAGTGGGACTGATGAAAATGGATCAAAATCGTCATCACTTCGCTTAGAGCCTGTTCACAATCTATCCCCTGCTGTATAGTTTTCTCCCGACAAGGAGAAAACAAACATGCCAAGAAAAACCTACCCGAGCGACATGAGTCGCGAGCAGTTCGAGAAGATACGCCCGGAGCTTGAGGTAGTTCGCAAACAGACGAAGCCTCGTACCCTTGACCTCTACGATGTGTTCTGTGGCGTCCTGTATGTCCTGAAGAGTGGCTGCCAATGGCGTATGCTACCCAGCGACTTCCCGAAGTGGCGCTCGGTACACGCCTACTTTCAGATAGGGAGTACCCAAAAAGATGACCAGCCAAGTCTACTCGAACACGTCTGAAAAAAATTGGTTGGCGAGGTCCGACACAACAATGGTCGGACCAAGAACACGAGTTTTCTCATTATTGATGCACAGAGTGTCAAGAACACTGATACAGCGAACGAGAAGGGCTACGATGCAGGTCAGAAAGTCTCCAGCATGAAGCGGCATATTGCTGTAGATACCAACGGCCTACCACATGCTCTTCATGGAACAACGGCAAACGTGACCGACCGGGCCGGAGCGGTTGCCCTCGCCGAGGAGCACAAGGACACGTTGAGGACTCTCACCAACCTCCTCGTGGATGGTGGCTACACCAGTGAGATGTTCGCGGGAGAGATTGCACGCATCCTTGGAGCGACAGTCGAAGTCGTGAAGCGCAATGACCTCCACACGTTCAAGGGTATACCGAAGCGATGGGGGGTTGAACGGGACTTTGGCTGGTTGGAGAAGTGTTGGAGGCTTTGGAAGAACTGTGAGCGCCAGCTCAACACGAGCTTACAGATGGTGGTACTGGCATTTGTGGCGTTATTGCTGAGGAGATTTTGAAGGAATTTGCACGCACGTGCATCTAACCACAAACAAACCAGTTAGCAGTCAAACACCGACCAGCACACATCATTGCGTAAGCGCTGGTCATCAAGCACGAGCTCCCGGATTTCGTTTGGAAGCTGTTCACGCTGCCACAGGCACTCTTGATGACCTGCTTGCTCGCGCTCGTCTTCGGGAGCTGCAGCTTGCGCGGCCTTGATCGCGTAGGCCGCTGCGCCGAGCTCGTGCGCGGCGACGTGCGCCACTACCGCCGACTGACCGGCAGCATACGCGGCATGTCGCGCCGCTCTGCTCAGTTCTCTGGCCGCCGCCATGGCGTGACCACCCGCAGCACGAGCCTGGGACATCGGGATCTCGCCGCGCACCCATGCCCGAGCCTGCTCAATTGCTTGACGAGGACGATCATCTTCGGGTTGCACTTCCTCAAAGAAATGCAGTACATGTTCCGCGCAGGCGGCTGCCCATAGTGCAAGCAGGTGGTGGTTAGTATCGCTCAGAGTACCGCCACGACGGACAGTGATAAATCTCGGATCGCGGGGCTTAGTTAAGATCATACTCCTCGTTTCTCATGCCATTACTCGTTTCGCACGATTGTTTGAGAGATTTTGAACAGGCTCTTAGGCACAATTGGCCTGCTCGTTCTATAGTGGATACTAGTAGTTTTTCCACCGATTATACTACTTCTTCTCTTAATAAGCAATCGGCTCTCGCTGAATGTTACGGATTAAGTGCTCTACGTTTCTGTCCCGATACTTGGGCGTTACGGCATCGCTTCATCAATCAAGAGACAGGCGAGGTAATGCGTGCGCGATGCAATAGTTGGACGTGGCTATACTGTGGATCTCGCAAGGTTGACCGGTGGAGGCAACATGTTAAAGCCGCTGAACCAACCTTGTTTCTCACACTGACGAAAGCTGGTCATACCGTTGAAGAATGTGCGTGTGCGTTAACTACATTTCTGCAGTACCTGCGACGTGGGTCAAAAGGGCGCGTCCTCATCATATTGATGCGCGTGAAGCATTTCCTGCTGAATACTTTGGGGTGCTTGAGCGACACCGCAACTTTGAAGAGGTTGGTTTTCACTGGCACTTACTGATTAAGGCGTCGAGTATGTACTGCATGATATCCTCAAAAGAGGGATGGCGTTCAGCAAAACATGGGTCTTCCTACTTTGTCCATGTCGAGGCGGTACGTAGGCCGCAAGTGGTTGGCTTGTCACCAAGTACCTGACGAAAAGCCTTTCACAAGATGAAAAAGGCACACGCAAAGTTGAGTGCGAACGCACCGAGTATCGGAGGAAAAAGCAAGGGAAAATGCTACAGCAACGGGTGATACGATTAGAGGATGTTGCAAGGGGTGCCTTGATCGAGCTGTTGAAGAGAAGAAAGCTAGTAGGGATAAAAATAAGGAACGTCAGCTTTTCTTGTTGGCGTTCCTTATTTGCTTCTTTAAGAACAGAATCGACGGGCATCGGCCTCTCTCTCACCTGTGTTGACACTCTTTCTTCCCCCATCAGGTTGGCTCTACCAAAAGCTTGTGAACGCCAGCCACGTGATTGATTAATCAATCACGTGGCTAACGCGCTTCGTACATGTACAAGTTGCGAGAAGAGTGGAGGCATTGAGTCCAACTCACCCATAAAACGGCTGTGTGGGTGGCATGACAGGGGCTTGCCCCAATGAGTCCAACTCATTGGGGCAAGCCCTGTCACTACTATACCCCGTGATGCCACGGCGTGGCTTGCCACGCGTTCGTCTATCGTAGTGACAGGGCTTGCCCCTGTCATGTTTCCTCAATGGGAGTGGAAGGCCTCCTGTCCATGTGTTCCTCTGAGAGTTTTAGCAACACAACCCCGTGCTCTGCACTCGCGCACTCTAGGGTCGGCGAAGAGATGGCTGAAGCCTACAACGCCTTTGGCATTTGAGGTCCTGTTGGCGGCCCGATCCAGATCGTCTGGATGTTCACGAACTCGCGTATCCCAAACATTGACAGTTCACGTCCAAAGCCACTACGTTTGATCCCTCCAAAGGGCAGTCGCGGATCAGAAGTAGTCATGCCATTGATGAAGACTCCCCCTGCCGCGATACGTCGTGCCAGCTTGCGAGCATGCTCAATGTTTTGTGTCCACAGGTTGCTACTGAGTCCAAATTGTGAATCGTTAGCAAGTTGCACTGCATGCTCCTCATCTTGTGCGCGTATCACGGGTGCAACAGGGCCAAATGTTTCCGCACTGAATACTGGCATCTCGGGTGTGACCCCGGTCAAAATGGTTGGCGCGTAAAAGAACCCTTTTCCTGCTAAGGGCTTCCCGCCGAGGATGACCCGTGCGCCCATCCTGACGGAAGCCTGCACCAGTTTGTCCAGTTCCTCGCGTAGGTCAGCGCGTGGCAGGGGGCCAATCTGTGTTCCTCGATCAAAAGGATCGCCTATGCTGAGTCGTGCTGTCTCTGACGCGAACTTCTGCTCAAAGGCATCGGCAACTGCTTCGACTACGATAAAACGTTTGGCTGCTATGCAACTCTGACCTGTGTTCTGAAAGCGAGCGCGCACCGCCATCTGAGCGGCGGCATCCAGGTCGGCATCTGCCAGGACTATAAAGGCATCCGACCCGCCAAGCTCAAGCACCGCTTTCTTCAACGCGTGTCCGCTGGCTGCGCCAACCGCAACTCCAGTGGAATCGCTTCCTGTGAGCGTAATGGCGGCTACTCGTGGGTCAGCGATGAGGTTCTCAATGGAAGTACCCGGAACCAAGATGGTCTTGAAGATAGCTTGAGGCAGACCACTCTCTTTGAAAATGCGCTCAATTTCCAGGGCGGCGAGAGAGACGTTGGATGCGTGTTTCAATACGATAGTATTGCCTGCCATTAAAGCGGCGGCGGCAAAGCGAAAAATCTGCCAGTAGGGATAGTTCCAGGGCATGACGGCGAGGATGACACCTAGTGGGAGAAAAGACACATAGCTCTGAGTTGCATTCGTCGCTACAGACTCGTCAGCGAGAAAACGCTGTGCATTGTCAGCGTAGAAATCACATGTCCATGCACATTTCTCAATCTCAGCTTCAGCCTCTACAATAGGCTTCCCCATTTCGAGCGTGCTAAGGCGGGCCAATTCTGCTTTGTGTTGTCGCATAAAGCGTGCAACTGTATGCAGGTACGTACTGCGTTCAGCAAAGGTAGTTTCACTCCAACTCAAAAAAGCTGTATGTGCCTGATCGAGTGCCTGGTTGACCTGGGCCTCGCTATATGGTTCAAAGGTCTGAATCATTTCTTCTGTAGCTGGATTGATTGATTGAATGCTCATAAGTGTAGAACTTTCTCCTTGCTAGGAAGGACATTACCTGGAACGTATCACCTCGTTTAAGTCTCGACCAAGATCTTTAAGTAATACCATGGCTGCATTTCGGCCAGGTCCCCCCGTGACTGATCCTCCTGGGTGGGTAGTGGCACCAGTCTGGTAAAGGCCTGGGATTGGCATTCGATGCTGAGCATAGCCTGGAACTGGTCGTAGTGTTTCTGACTGGGCTGGACTCAAATCCCCACCATGGCAACTGCCGTGCCAGTTATGCCGGTTGTAGCGCTCCAGGTCTAAGGGGCTGCGGATCTCAGTGGCGAGTATTTTGTCGGTGGTCATGTTAGGGGCATACTTACGCAATTCCGCCAGGTTTTTGGCAGCAACTTCCTCCTTTATCTCATCCCAATGCTCAGGCCCCTCGCGCAACGCGTACGGCTGCTGGCTAATCACTTTGACCATATGTTTGCCATCAGGCGCCCTGGTAGAATCTTCTACGCTTGGAGTCAATACAAGCAATACTGGTTGGTCAATCACTATGGTACCATGGTTGAAATTGTTTTCCACGCTTAACTGGTGCTCCGCGGTTTGAGCCACGCCCGCACCAACTATAGATAGTGTTCCTCCTTCGACAGAGAATTCTGGCGGTTCAGTTGTGGCATAATGAGCTACGAACATTCCACGACCAGCTTTGTAGGTCTCAACCCCATAAAGGAAGGCGTCTCCCCAAGCCTCTTTGGGGGCCATTTCCACCAGTTGCTTGACGTGGATAGAGGAGACAACTGCATGCCTCGCCCGGTACTGTTCACCGGATTCAGTTTCGACACCTATGCAACGTCCACCGTCAAGGAGTAACTTGTGAATCGGCTTGTTCGTCAGGATGCTTCCTCCATACGCCTCGACGATGCGTTGTAATGCCTGGGGCAGGCTGCCCGACCCTCCCTTAGGAATAGCCCAACCGTTACGTTGGCGGCCTGCTACAAACGAATAGGCAAGTGTCCCTGTGCCGGGACGCTCTCCTGGCTGCAGCGTTCCCTCTGCAAACCAAAGCAGCCAGGATTTGACATGCCAGTCGTCGAAAGCTGCATCAATGATATCCCAGGCCGAGAGCGCCTGACGACGTAACCAGATGGCACCCTGGGGGTGCGCTGCCAATTCCTGGTAGATTGAAGGGTCCCAACCAGCAGGAGTGTAGCGTATCTTATTGAAAATGGGTGCTACACTGCGCCAGTCAAGGATCATCTTACGATAGGTTTCGGCATCTTTCCGAGAGAATCTAGCGATGCCTTCGCAAGTGCGATCGATGTCCATCCACTGGGTAATATACGTTCCATCCGGGAATACCACGTGTGAGACCGGGTCGGCTTTTATATATTCTAATCCATACCTGGCTAGTGGCAGTTCCTGGTTGCCCCAGATTGGACTTTGCATAAATATCGCATGTGTAGTTGAGCATGTATCATGCAGGAAGCCAGGCAGCGTCAACTCCTCGGTCATAGTGTTGCCGCCGATAACAGGCCGGGCTTCCAGTACCAGGCAGGAGTATCCCGCCTTTCCCAAATAGGCAGCCATAACCAAGCTGTTATGGCCCGCCCCTGCGATTACAATATCGAATTGTTCAGTCATCCTTGCCTCCTATAGAGCGCGTTCACTTTAATTGGTGCAATCAATAAGTACACGCCCAAACACTTGATTTCCTCTGATTGCTGCAAGGGCATCTTCTGCCTGGGCTAGTGGGAATGACGCACCGATTATCGGTTTTACTTTCCCGTCGCGTACCAGATGTAACGAGTGTACTATCTCGGCCCGTGTGGCATATCTTGTGCCCATGATGGTAATTTCCTTGTTGATAAGGTACATAGGGGCAACTGAGAGTACAGCATTTTTATCGGAGCGTAAGCTGGGCGGAGTTCCTACTATGACGAAGGTTCCGCCACGTCCAAGGGCTGCGATGCCAGCTTCTGTCGTAACGGGAGTGCCAACGAAGTCGATGCAGGTATCAAGCTGACCGGCTGCTGCCTCGACGATATCTTCCTGCCAGGAGTCTGCTGCGGCGTCTACCAGGGCATCAATCTTGAAATTCCGCAAGCGACTCAGTTTAGCGGAGTCACGCTCTACAGCGATCACAAATGCACCAAAAGCTTTTGCCACTTGGACCATATGAATACCAACTCCGCCGCCCGCGCCAATGATCGCGACGCGCTGATTGGCAACAATGCACGCCCGTTGTCGCGCTATATGGTAGGGGGTCGCTACTGCATCGGCGATGATACCAGCTTCGCGCAAATCAACACTGTCGGGGATACGTACCAAATTACGGGCAGGAACCACGACGTATTCGGCAAATGCACCATCTATCTTCGCTCCAATATTGCCTTTGTTGTTAATGCAGAGCATCTCCCGACCCGATGCGCACATCACACAGGAGCCACAGAAGAGGTAGAATGAACCTGTAACCGGGTCGCCTTTATGCCAGTTGTCTACTCCTGTGCCAAGAACGGCAACCGTTCCAGAATACTCGTGACCCATAATTCGTGGCGTTGATCCACCGAGATGGCCTAAGCGTATACTCTCCAAGGTCAGGCCCGCGCCACAGGACACTACACGTATCAACACTTCACCGGGACCAGGCTCAGGTATTGGCCTGCTTTGGAGTTTGAGTGTGCCTCCAAACTCTTCGAGTACCATTGCACGCATTTGCATGAATTTCACTCCTTGATTATTTTATGAGGAAAGACTGGTAATGGCTAAGGGTTGGTTTGCATTGGTGTGCCGTGACGCGCAGCTTGCAGTAGTGTCCAGATTTTTTCTGACTTTATAGGCATATCTATCGCCTTGATGCCAAATGGGGCGAGGGCGTCTAGTACAGCATTGACAATTGCAGGTGGACCGCCGATACATCCCGATTCGCCTGCTCCTTTTGCACCTAAAGGATTATACGGTGATGGTGTCTCGATAAAATCGGTGACGAAGTGCGGTATCATGCTCGTATTTGGCATAGCATAATCCATGAAACTACCACTGAGCAACTGGCCATTCTGATCGTACACAACCTCCTCGTACAAGGCTTGACCAATGCCCTGCGCAAGCGCACCATGAATCTGGGCTTCAACCAGGAAGTGATTGAGTACCCTCCCACAATCATCTACCGCGACGTAATGGAGTATTTGTATCTCACCGGTTTCAGGGTCTATCTCGACTACTGCTATATGTGTGCCAGAAGAGTATGTCGCGCCGGATGGGCTAAAGTCGTGCCAGGCCGCCAGCCCTTCAATAGGAGTACCGTTCGCGGGATTGGGAACTTCTCGTTCGATAAGGTCAGGTTGTTCTTCGACCATACGCGCAAGTTCACCTAGCGCGACTGTCCGTGTCGGGGTTCCGCGTACTATTACCTGCCCATCCTCTACATCAAGGTCTACTGGTGCTGCCTCCAAAACCTCAGCAGCGAGACGCAGCGCTTTTCCTTTAACCGCTTCCGTAGCTAATAGTATGGCAGACCCCGCTACTTGAGTGATACGGCTGCCATAGGTGCCAATGCTATAGCCGGGCAAGTCGCTGTCGTTCATGTGAACCTCTACCGCCGTTACGGGTACATTCAAGGCAGAGGCTACAATTTGAGCGAAGGCGGTGAAGTGACCTTGACCATTGTGGGCGACGCCAGACTGAACCTGGATGGTCCCATCTCGGCAAATGCGTACGGTAGCCGCTTCGCGCGGAGCATTGCTCCTGGGGGCGACGTTGTCGCCTGATAACTCGATAAAAGAAGCAATGCCGATTCCTAGTAGAGGAGTGACCGGGCTTGTCCCTGTCATGCCAAGTAATCTGGAGTTCGCGACTACGCGATACTGCTGCTGTTTCGCGCGCCACTCTGTGTAGTTACTTAACTCAAGTGCTCGTTCGAGTGCCGCCTGGTAATTGCCACTATCATACACGATACCCGTTACCGTTTCATGAGGGAATGCTTGTGGCGAAATAAAATTGCGGCGGCGTATCTCTACCGGGTCGATGCCCAGTTCGTGGGCGATACGGTCCATTGTGCGCTCTAAGATGTACGTAGCTTCGGGTCGTCCAGCGCCTCGATAAGGCGCGGTTGTTACTTTGTTCGTGAAAACACCTACCACCTGGCTTTCTACTGCCTGTAGCTGGTACGGCCCACACAGCATCGATGGCGTGCGAGCAGGTATCATAGCAGTGGCGAATGCAAGAAATGCGCCCAGGTCGGCTATTGAGTGGACTCGTATGCCAAGTAGCTTCCCGTCGTTCTGAACGGCGGCTTCAATGTAGTTAATCTGACCACGTCCCTGCGACTGGGCTTGCAAATTCTCGCTGCGCTGCTCAACCCACTTCACAGGTCGCGCAAACTTCACCGCTAGTAATGCGGCAATAATCTCTTCGCCCAGAAAGTTGGTTTTAGCTCCAAAGGCTCCGCCTACATTGGCATTATGTACATGAATGTGACTACGGTCGAGACCTAGAAAAGCTGCAAGTGTATCTCTTGCTCGAAAGACTGATTGTGAGGACACCCAGGCTGAGAGTTCGCCACTGGAGGGGTCGAAATCGAATAGGCAGGCACGCGACTCAAGCGAACTAGGTGCAAGCCGTTGGTTGACAAGGCGCAACTTGATAGTGTGATCAGCATGTGCAAAAGCAGCCCCAATGTCACCCCCTCCTCCTTGCTGTAAGAAAGCGACATTGGAATCAAGTTCATCGTAAAGGCGAGGTGCGTCTGCTTCAAGAGCGGCTTCAGGATCAGTCACAACAGGGAGCATTTTATAGTCAACTTCAACCAGGTCAAGTGCATCCTCCGCGATAGCGAGACTCTCCGCTAAAATAACCGCCACCGGGTCTCCTACGTAGCGTGTGCGACCTACTGCTAATGGACGGCGTTCTGGCTTTCTAAGCCCTGGAACTGAGATGGTATCAAGGGTAGGCATACCCCTCACTAATTCCGCGCCCTCAAATGCCGCTACTACACCCGGAAGTGATTGTGCCGCATCGAGTTGGATGCCGGTAATCTCGGCATGGGCATAAACGCTGCGCACAACAACCATATGCAATAGTGAAGGGCGTCCAGAAAGTGGCTTCAAGTCGTCAACATAGAGAGATTGACCCGTGATGGATTTGTAATCTTCTCTGCGTCGCTCTAACCCCTGCTTATGGGTGTGCTTATTCATCGCTACTTCTTTGTTTGAACGTTTTGACAATTTTAGTAGTTGAAATCCACGTGAGTTTATCGTACCATCTAAGTATTCTAATGTCAAGCTTTACTCTGCCTAAGCTAAAAAGGAATGACGAGCTATCATTGTTTAAATATTGGGTGAAATGGCCTGAGAAGACACAGTGAGGTACATACAATGTATATCTATTCTGCTAGTTTTTCGCTAATTCTTTAAAGTGGAAGCGTAAATACTTGACTTATGTAAAGATATTTGGTATGATGATTAGACAATTATATCAGATATTTATATGCCAGGTACTGCTGAGAATAAAGTAAAGTGACAGTAGGGGAAAAGTAAATAGATGAATGATCCAGTTCAGTCCGCTAAAGTTTTTGAGCGTGTAGCTGAGCAAATTGAAAAACGTATTTTGGAAGGTGAACTGCGTAAGGGTGATCGTTTACCCACTGAACGTGAACTTGCTGAACAGTTTCAGGTTAGCCGAACAGCAGTGCGAGAAGCCATGAAAAGTCTAGCTCAGAAAGGACTGATCGACATGCGTCCCGGTAGGGGTACGATTGTCATTGATGGCGCACGCGAGGCTATGCAAAACTCGATTAGCCTGATGATGAAATTGAAGTTAGGTGAGGTAGGTGGCTCAGATAATCTTGTTGAATTTCGTGTGATCCTTGAAACTGAAATAGCGGCTCTTGCGGCGGCTCGTGCGACAGAAAAAGAGATTTTAGCAATGCGCGAGGCGATACGTGTGATGGATGAAAACTTGAACGACGCGGATGCATTTATTAACGCTGACAACGCGTTTCACGAGGCACTAGCGCAGGCGACTCAAAATGCTCTTATTCTTATCCTTATAAATTCAATCGTGCATTTACTGAGTGAGCAGCGCAAACAAATTTTTGAAACTGAGGGCGGTCCCCAGCGAGGGCAAATCCATCACAGACGTATTCTTGAAAGCGTTATGAGACGTGATCCAGAAGCCGCGCGTGCTGCAATGCGTGCTCATCTGCAACAGGTTCGCGAGGACGTAAGTGCCGCTGCCAGGCGAAAAGAGTAGTTGTTCAACATTTGATTTGTCGGTTGATCCAACTGGAGGTAGTTATGGCTAATCTAGGCTTTGTCGGATTAGGAGCTATGGGTGGTCGCATAACAAAGCGACTACTCGATGCCGGTCACACCGTTACTGGATTTAATCGTACCAAACCTAAGGTACAGTGGCTCTTAGATGCTGGCATGCACTGGGGCGAATCCCCACGGGCTGTGGCGGAGAGTGCCGATGTGGTGTTCACAATGGTTACAAACACAGCAGCTTTGCACGAGGTATATAATGGCCCTGACGGGATACTGGCAGGTTTGAACAAAAACAGTGTGTACGTTGATATGAGTACGATCAGTCCTGTAGCCTCTCGCCATCTCGCTTCCCAGGTAGCCACAAAGGGCGCACACATGCTTGACTCGCCCGTATCAGGCAGTGTTATCACACTCGAACAGGGCAAACTCTCCTTAATGGTGGGTGGTGACGAGTCCGTTTTTGAGCAGGTCAAACCTATTTTGCTGTCTATTGGCCCAACAGTGAATTATGTTGGCAAAAATGGTCAGGCTGTTTTGATGAAAATTGCGATTAACCTCAATTTGCAAGTACAATTCATGGGCTTTTGTGAAGGGCTGCTTTTGGCAATCAAAGGAGGTGTTCCAGTTGAGACCGCGCTCGAAGTCATGCTTAACAGCGTTATTGCCTCGCCTTCTCTGAAGTATCGTACTCCGTTCATCCTTAATATGCCAGAAGAAGCCTGGTTCAATGTGAACATGATGCAGAAGGATATGCTTCTTGCAGAAGAAATGGGTAGGGAACTTGATGTCACACTTCCAACCGTCGCTATAAGCAACCAGATGCTCACGGCTGCCCGCGCTATGGGGCTGGCAAAGCACGATTTCGCTGTTGTATACAAGGTTCTCGCTCACATGTCCGGTGTAGACTTGTAACGTGCCAGGAGCTTCTTAACAGGGTTGACATACGCACTCCAAGGTGAGGAGACGTGTTTCTTTTGAACACATCCATTTCTCTTGACAGAATGTATGTATTTTCATATAATTTATACATGGAACAAGAAAAATATCAGGTGCTACGCATCTGGAAAACCACACACTCACTAGTAAGACGCATTGCCGCCTCAACCGATGAAAGCCTTGTCGAAACGCTTGATCGCTTAGCAAAACAGGAATGGCAACGCATCCAACAACAAGAGAAAGCAGAGAGCACCGATGCAGTTGTGCGCAAAGATTAGGCTCGAGGTGTCCGAGACCGACTCCGCAACGCTTGAGTTCATGCAAGCCAAGTGTCGGGGCTTGTACAACTGGTGGATCATGAAGCTACGCAACGGGGAAAAGTGGAGCTTCAAGCGGTGTAAGAAGACCCTTGCAGAAAGTCGGGTGCATGACCCTGAACTAGATGATGTATACGGGAAGTTGCTTGCAGAGGTGTACTACCGTCTTGATGCTGCAATGGGGGCGTTCTTTCGCAGGTATCAAGCAGGAGAGACCCCTGGTTTCCCTAGAGTCAGACCGAGACACACCTTCTTCACGCTCTGCTATCCTGCGATGTACCTCAAGGTAGAGGGAAAGATGCTTGTCTTGCCAACCGCAGGAGGGGGGAGGCATGGCAAGAAACGGTTTCCCAACATGGTTGCTTGTTTGACGGAGGAACCACCCGTTGAGTTTGGTGAGGTGGCAATATCAAGAGATGCACGGGGCAACTACTACGCCTCATTCACCTACCAAGAGCAAGAGAAGACACCTGAGCGCGTTGAGGGACAAGCCGACTACTTGGCCTTCGACTTAGGCATCAAGACGCTTGCAACAGGCGTCAATGAGCAAGGGCGGGTGTATACCGTTGGCGGCTTCAAAGGCCATCAATGGTACAACAAACAACTGGATAAGCTACGCTCTAAGCGTGACAAGTGCAAGAAGAAATCACGTCGCTACATCCACTTGTCGAACGTCTATAAGCGCGTGTCTGAGAAGAAACGCAACAAACGAAAGGATAGTTTACATAAAGCCTCACACTTGATTGCCCACACATTGGTTGAGAGAACTGTGATTGTGGGAGACCTTTCTCAGAGGCAAATGGTCACACAGCAACATGTAGAGCGCAACAAACACCTCAACCGAGCGGTCTACAACGAATGGGGATTGTACACCTTCACGCAGATGTTGCAGTACAAATGTGACCTGTATGGGAAAGAACTAGTCTTCTTAGATGAGCGATACACTTCTAAAGACTGTTCAGTCTGTGGAAACAGACAGGACATGCCCTTGTGGAAGAGAACGTATTGCTGTACGAACTGTAGCCTTGCCATGGACAGAGATGAGAACTCTGCTCACAATATTCTGGCAAGGTTCCTTGCGGGGCAGCCGCCATACACTCTGCATGCAGAGTGCGATGTGTTGCAGGACGGGAGTGCTGACGTAGCAAGTACAGGGCTTGCTCACATTCAGGAAGTGCAACAATTGGAATTGTGGTAAACACGTTGTATCACATTTTAGAAAGCAGAAGTACATGGTTCAATCTGAAACATCCAAATCTGCCAATACAAAGACGTCCGTCGGAGATACCGAGCAAGCCCGTTGGTTACATATGTACGAGCAAATGCTCAAAATTCGCGTCTTTGAAGAACACGTCAATATCCTGTATACCACCGCTAAAATGCCTGGTCTTGCTCACCTCTACGTTGGTGAGGAGGCAATCGCCGTGGGAGTGTGCGAGGCCCTACGCCGTGATGACTACATCACCAGTACACATCGAGGACACGGACATTGCCTTGCGAAAGGAGCCTCGGTTGACCTCATGTATGCCGAGTTGTTGGGCAAAGAACCCGGCTACTGTAAAGGCAAAGGCGGCTCTATGCACATCGCCGATCAGAGTACAGGCAACCTGGGCGCGAACGCTATCGTTGCGGGCAGCACAGGCATCGCTACCGGAGCCGCATTTTCGAGCAAGATGCGTGGCAGCGATCAGGTAACGGTCTGTTTCTTTGGAGATGGTGCGCTTGGTCAGGGCTTGCTCTACGAAGTAATGAACATGGCCTCATTGTGGAAGTTGCCAGTGATCTACGTCTGTGAGAACAACCTCTACAACGAATATACGCACTATTCTGAGACGACTGCTGGCGATGTGGGTGCCAGGGCGAAAGCGTTCGGCATTGTAACCGAAGAGATAAATGGCCAGGATGTTCGTGCGGTTTATGCGACAGCGCAACGCCTCGTTGAACGCGCGCGGCAAGGTGAAGGCCCTGCATTCCTCTTGTGCAACACCTACCGCTATCTCGGTCATCATGTTGGCGACATTCAGCGCTCGTACTACCGCTCAAAAGAAGAGGAAGAGCAGTGGAGAACAGAGCGAGACCCACTCAAACTGCTTGTAGAATGGATGACCGAGCAGCAGATGATTGATGCGGCCACGCTCGAACAGATAGAGCAACGGGTACGCACCGAAATTGAGGTTGGTGTTGAATTTGGATTGAATGCACCGTATCCAGAGCGAAATGAGGTCGATCAAGATGTCTACGCGTAGGGACCGATTTATCACGTCCGTTGTTAGCCAGAACGCGAATAAAGAGGTACGAGAGATCACGCTCGGTCAGGCTATTCGCGAAGCCCTGGCCGAAGAAATGCGTCGAGACCAGTATGTATTTATCATGGGTGAAGACGTAGCCGAAGCTGGCACGCCATTTAAGGTGCTTTCCGGTCTGGTTGAAGAATTTGGCACAGGCCGCGTCATTGACTCACCTATCTCGGAAGCAGGGATTACAGGTATCGGAGTAGGTGGAGCGATGACGGGTCTGCGTCCAGTCATCGACATCATGTTTGGTGATTTTCTCGGTATTGCCATGGATCAACTCTTCAACCAGGCGGCCAAGGTTCACTACATGTCCGGTGGCAAACTCAGAGTCCCGATGGTCTTACGCACAACGTTAGGAGCGACACGTCGCACCGCAGCTCAGCACAGTCAGAGCTTGCATGCATGGGTCAGTCATATTCCAGGCTTGAAGGTTGTTCTTCCCTCGACACCTTATGATGCGAAGGGCCTGCTGAAAACAGCTATTCGTGACAATAATCCAGTGGTTTTCTTTGAAGATAAGATGATGTATCAACTCAAGGGACCCGTACCAGAAGAAGATTACACTCTTCCTTTTGGTGTCGCCGACATCAAGCGCACAGGAACCGATATTACACTTGTTGCGACAAGCAGTATGGTACAGATTGCCCTGGCCGCTGCCGAGCTACTGGAAAAAATCGGTATCAGTGCGGAGATCGTTGATCCGCGTACTACCGTGCCTCTGGACACAGGCACACTGATTGAGTCTGCGAAGAAAACAAGCCGCGCCATTATTGTGGACGAGGGCTATGAGCAGTATGGTGTCACGGCTGAACTCGCTTCGGTGATTGCTGATGGGGCATTTTACTACCTGGATGCCCCCGTGAAGCGGATGGGAGCGATGAACGTCCCTGTCCCATTCTCTCCCGTATTGGAAGATATGACCGTTCCCACTGCTACCTCTGTGGTAGAGGTTGCAAAAACACTCTGTGGACGAGTGTAGAAGGAGAAATTCTTTATATGCACTCTCTAACGCTGCTCTCGCAGCTAGCCTTCGGCTCAAGAGAGTGAAAGGAGAAATTCTTTATATGCACTCTCTAACGCTGCTCTCGCAGCTAGCCTTCGGCTCAAGAGAGTGAAAGGAGAAGATCATGGCGATCAAAACATATGGGCTTATGGGAGTGGATTGGGAAGAACGAACCAATTTTGAACGTCTCCGCACTGAGCGTTTGGACCGCATCAAGCGCTTGCTCAAAGAATCAAACATGGGTGCGCTGCTGTGCTTTGATATGAACAATATCCGCTATATCACTGCAACACACATTGGAACGTGGGCAATGGACAAACTCACGCGCTTTAGCCTGCTGGCACAGGATGCCGAGCCGATTCTGTGGGACTTTGGTTCGGCGGCACGGCATCATCAAATCTATTGTCCCTGGCTGGGCGAACGTTCCCGCGCTGGCATTTCTACGCAACGTGGAGCGATGTCACCCGAATCTGGGCGAGCGGAAGATGTCGCACGAAAGATTCGTATTGAACTGGAAGAGCGCGGCTTGCTGCACGAACCAGTTGGCGTAGACATCGTTGAGCTTCCCGTCCTCTTCGCGTTACAGGCCGAAGGTATCAAGGTCGTGGATGGTCAGCAGTTAATGCAGGTAGCTCGCTTGATTAAGACTCAGGATGAGATCACCTTACTCAACACCGCCTGTATGATGGTTGATGCGGCTTACGACGAACTGTATCGAGCCATGAAGCCCGGCTTTCGTGAGAACGAGTGTGTTGGTCTGGTCAGCAAAGTACTGTACGATATGGGCTCTGAGCAGGTGGAAGGTGTCAACGCGATCTCCGGTGAGCGTTGTAGCCCTCATCCACATGTCTATACCGACCGTGCTTTGCGACCAGGGGATCCGGCGTATTTTGACATTTTACATAGCTATAACGGGTATCGTACCTGCTATTATCGCACCTTCGCGATTGGCAGTGCTTCACCTGCTATCGTCGAAGCATACAAACGGTGCCGAGACATTTTAGATCGTGCCATTGCCGCGATCAGGCCAGGAGTAACGACCGCCGACGTAGTCAAGTTGTGGCCCAAGGCAGAGGAATTTGGTTTCCCGAACGAAGAGGCCGCATTTGCACTCCAGTACGGTCATGGTGTCGGACTCTCCATCTGGGAAAAGCCGATATTCAGTCGACTCGTCTCCCTCGATCACCCAGAAGTCATTGAAGAAGGCATGGTCTTCGCGCTTGAAACCTTCTGGCCCTCATCAGATGGCTGGTCGGCGGCACGCATTGAAGAGCAGTTAGTTGTTACCAAGACTGGCTGTGAAGTAATCACGCGTTTCCCGGCTGAGAAATTGTTGATCGCGGGAGTACGCTACTATACGACGACTGGTCCATTGCCCACAATTCGTGAGTCCCAATCAAATCTCAATGCGGCCCTCAACGGCAATCACGCTGAAAGTGTGGCACATGGCGCAACGGTCAGCTCTTCACCCGCGCAAGCGTGAGATTTCAGGAACATATCAGGCATGTGAGGACAATGCTGGCGTTGTTCTCACATGAGAGGAGACCACTCATGGCGACAGATGTGATATTGCCTGCGCTTGGCATGGCGCAGGAAACAGGGAAAGTCGTGCAATGGCTCAAGGCTGAAGGTGAGCAGGTGACGAAGGGGCAGCCTCTTGTCGAGGTAGAGACCGACAAAGCGACCGTCGAGCTTGAGTCACCTGCTGATGGCCTGCTCACGGGTTTAGCAGCAACGGCTGGCGATGACGTTCCAGTCGGGCAGGTGATTGCCAAGATTCTTGCTCCAAATGAGGCTGTTCAAGCAAAAGAGAAGCCATTAGCGGAACAATCCGTGGCATCAGTACATGACTCTCAAGATGTGCCTCCGACCCTGGAGAATCAGAGGGCGAGCGTATCTCTGATGCCTCCCAGTCGGCTCGCCTCGCGCATAGCCGACGAGTATAAGGTAGATTTGAATTTGGTCACACCGACAGGAAAGCGTATTCAGAAGGCGGATGTGCTGGCGTATCTACAAAACCAGCAGCACACAGAACAAGTAACCTCTGCGACAACTGGAACACGCGTGGTAACAGCTTCGCCAAAAGCACGTCGGCTCGCCATGGAGCAAGGAAAAGATATTGCAACCATGAAAGGAACTGGACCTGATGGTGTGGTACTCGCTGCTGATGTACTTGCCTCACTTGCTCCTGTATCTCCTCTGCTGTCTTTAGAGAGCGAGCCATTAGAGGTTGTTCCACCTGTAGAAAAGGTTTCCGAGAGGTCCAATGGGTCGAGTGGATTATCTCTCAGTACGACCTGGCGTATTATGGCGGAGCGTACAACGCAGAGTTGGACAAGCGTACCCCATTTTTACCTTGTACGCGAAGTCAATGGGAGTCGGCTAATCACCTGGCGCGAAGAGATCATGAAGCGTTCTTCCGCGAAAATAACCTATACTGACCTGCTCGTGAAAATTGTTGCGACAGCTTTACGTGCGCATCCGCGTATCAATGCATCGTGGAACGACGGCAAAATAACGTTGAACCCAGAAGTACATATGGGGCTAGCTGTGGCTGTCGAAGATGGGCTAGTTGTGCCTGTTATCCATCATGCAGACGCGCTTAGTCTAGCTGAGATCGCCCGGCAACGAATGGAGTTGGTCGCGAAAGCCCAGGAGCGGAAACTCAGGCCACAAGATATAGGCGGAGGTACTTTCACGATAAGCAATCTTGGTATGTACAACGTTGATGCATTTAATGCTATTATCAACCAACCTCAGGTTGCTATTCTGGCGGTTGGTCGCATCACCGAGCGCGTCGTGTCGGTACATAGTCAGCCAGCAGTGCAATCTATGCTGGTTCTTACTCTTTCTTGTGATCATCGCGCTGTAGACGGAGCGCGAGGAGCGCAATTTTTGGATAGCGTAGCGAACCTTGTAGAGGAGCCACTGGGACTTTTAGTGTAGTCTGGGTGTGGCGAGTCAAACGAGTTCCGCACGATTGAAACAGGGAGGGCGCGTAACAAGTACGTACCTTTTCTGGCATTTCGCGAAGGATGCTATTCAAATTTGTTTTCACGCCATAGATGGTATAAAGAAGTCGGGAGTAACCATCCTAGTTACTCCAGTAAATGGAGTAACCACGACGTTACTTCTAAGTAAATGGAGAACAACCATGAGAGGACGACCTTCCTTTTGGAAAAATCAAGTCTTGAACAGTGTAGGTGTGTTGTTCGTGCTGCTTTTCATACTGAGTGCTTGCGGTGGAAGTAGTACACCTACTACAAGTGGTACTGGTCAGAATAAAGCACCTATCAAGATCGGTATTTCACTTTCGCTTTCTGGTGACTATTCTGCCGATGGCCTTGCTTTCCAGCAAGGATATAAACTGTGGGCCGCTACAGTCAACAAAAATGGTGGTGTACTTGGTCGCCAAGTTCAACTGGATATCCTCTCCGACGCCAGCAGTACGACTCAGGTCGTCACTAACTATCAGAAGCTGATAACGGTTGACCACTGTGATCTGGTATTTGGACCATTCTCCTCCTTGCTCACGAAATCGGCATCAGTTGTCGCAAATCGCTACGGGTATGCGTTCATTGAGGGTGCGGGTGGTGGACCTTCCGTCTTTACTCAAGGTTTACACAATCTATTCGATGTCTCGGCACCCGTCGCAAATCTCCTTGTCAGCTTTACACAGTATATTCAGTCCTTGCCGGCAGCACAACGGCCAGCAAAAGCGGCTTATGCTACTCAGGACGACCCATTTACCCAGCCACAGATAGATACAGCGAAAAAATACCTGGAGCAGGCCGGTGTTAAAACAGCTTCTTACCAGGTGTATCCAGCAGAAACTACTGATTATACTCCCATTGCCCAAAAGATGATTGCTTCAGGTGCGCAAGTAATCGTGACGGGTACATTGCTGCCTGATATCGTTGCATACATACAGGCTTTCAAGCAACAACATTACAATCCGCAGGCCATTGTAGCCACGGCGGGACCAGACCAAGGCATACAATTTACCAAAGCTATTGGTGGTGCTACTAATGCCGAGGGTGTCTTCGTTCCAAACGGCGGATGGTATCCAGGTATTAAAACCTTTCAGAACGCACAGATGGTGAAGGACTACCTGGCTCAGTATGGTGGTACTGCTGATGCAATAAGCTCTAATATAGCGGAGGCATTCTCTGTAGGGCAAGTACTGCAACAGGCCGCGACTAAGGCGAACAGTATCGACAACAAAACGTTAATTACTACACTACACGCAGGCGACACGTTTCAAACTGTTCAGGGACCTGTGAAATTCGATGATCAAGGGCAAAATATTCTTGCGACAGGCTATCTCTTCCAGTGGCAGAAAGGGTCATTGGTTTCGGTCTATCCGGCATCGCAAGCATCGAATACTCCTGAGTATCCTAAGCCAAACTGGCCTTAGTGCCGAGTTTAACGAGGTTAACACGAAGGTCTAACGTCTACTTGCTCCACGACGACAGGGAGACCGCAAGGGTCTCCCCTACATGTCGGGATGACGGTGAAATGTAGGGGAGACCCTTGCGGTCTCCCTGTCCAGCTTGTCGTAATCAAACTTCTCTGTCAGAAGGAAAAGAGGACGCATCATGAACCTTATTTTAGAGGCAATTGTTACTGGGTTACTTACCGGAGGCGTCTATGCATTGATGGCATCCGGGCTAACACTGGTTTTCGGGGTGATGAACATTATTAACGTCGGTCAGGGAGCTTTGGTCATACTGGGTGCTTACTTGAGCTATTTTCTGCAACAAAGCTTGCATATCGATCTGTTTTTAGGCTTGTTTATCACCCTACCAGTTATGTTTGTGTTGGGTCTGCTCATCGAGTGGTTCTTTATCCGCCCAATCAAGCGGGACCGCACCATGCTCTCCATTCTCGTAACGTATGGAGTAGCACTGGTTATTGAAGGCGTACTGAACCTCGCTTTCTCTGCTAATAATGTCAAATTGCAGGCCTGGTACATCACCGACTCGTTTCGGGTCGGAGGCTTCTATCTCTCCTATATCTACGTGTTTGGTTTCCTGCTAGCCTTGGGCTTGCTGGGCGCACTCTACCTGTTGCTCTACCGCACCAAATTTGGCTATAGCGTGCGGGCTGCGATGGAGAATCGCACAGCCGCAGAACTCATTGGCGTCAACGTCGAACGGGTTTCAGCAATTACATTTGGTATTGGCATAGCTCTGGCTGCTGCTGGTGGTATGGCATTTGGGGCAACCAATGCATTCAATGCTGGTAGCTCCTACGATCTGATCTCGCGTCTACTCGCGATCATCATCTTCGGAGGGATGGGTAGTTTATCAGGTGCTTTGATAGCTTCCTTAAGTATGTTAGTGATTGAAAATGTTACTTCGGTGATCTGGTCGCCAGTCTGGGCCAGCACCGTCTTTTTCATCCTGCTAGTAATTATCCTGTTGATCCGACCACAGGGATTGCTTGGACAGGTAGAGGGAAGGAAGCAATGAAGAATTTCAAAAGAATTGGGCTTGTGCTCGTGTTCGTGCTTACTATCATATTCCCATTGATATTCCCAAATCCAGCGGTCGTTACCATCGCGGTCTTTACGCTGATCTTCGCCGCCGCTTCTACAGGTTGGAATATCTTCTCAGGTTATACCGGCTACGTCTCACTTGGTCATGCCGCCTACTTTGGTTTGGGTGGCTATGCGATGGCTATTATGTGCCAGGGTTGGAAGGTTCCTGGTGGGTATCTTCCTTTTCTGCTTGTTCCCCTCGCAGGCTTGGTGGCTGCGATCTTCGCTATCCCCCTGGGCTGGATTGCCTTGCGTGTACGACGGCATACCTTCGTTGTAATCACTATTGCCATGTTCTTTATTCTGCAATTGCTGAGTTACAACCTGAGAAATATCACTAACGGTTCCACTGGCCTCAATCTGCCTATACCGACCGATTGGAGTGGCGACTTCTACGCCTTCCCATCCTATTATGTGGCCCTGACCTTGTTGATCGTCTCTGTCACCATAGCGTGGTGGGTACGAAACTCCAAATATGGCCTGGGTTTGTTGGCGATACGTGATGACGAGGATCGGGCACTGGGCCTCGGCGTGAAGACGGGACCATCCAAACTGGTAGCATTTGTAATTTCCGCTTTGATCGTGGGAATGGTCGGAGCTATCTGGGCCTACTTCGTCGAGTCGATTAACCCGCCCTCCGGCTTTGACGCAACTTTCGATGTTGCGGTAGTCTTGATGGCCTATCTGGGTGGCCTGGGAACGCTTAGTGGTCCAATTCTAGGTGCCCTGATTCTGGAACCAGCTCAACAATACTTCACTCTACAGTTCGGTACCAACGGCTATTACCTCGTGATCTACGGGGCACTCTTCCTGGTAATCATGCTGCTACTGCCACGAGGCATCATTCCCACATTGAACGAACGATGGGTCAAATTCCAACACGCGCGTCTCCGCCAGCATCCAGAGAATGCTCTACCTGTTGTCGCTCTTTCCACTTCAGGTATGTCTGTTGGGCCTAATGGGTCTGGCAGCTCCGCCGATACCGAGAGAAAGGATAGCATCAATCTATGAGTTTGCTAGAAGCGCAGGGCATTTCTAAGTCCTTTGGGGGCATTCGTGCGCTGGATACCTGTTCAGTTAGTGTGGAACCAGGCTCTATTACCGGCCTGATCGGTCCCAATGGATCGGGGAAAACCACCATGTTTAATATTATGACTGGCTACGAACAGGTCGATAGTGGGCAGGTGCGCTTTCGAGAACAGCCTATTACCAATATAGCGCCTGACAAGGTTTTTCGTCTGGGTATTGGGCGTACATTTCAATTGACACGCATCTTTCCACGTCTAACGGTGCTGGAAAATATGCACGTGGCGGCTCAGCGCAATGACTTCCGAGGTCTGATCAGTCGTTGGAGTTCAACTCATGAGCAGAAGCGTGCGATAGAACTGCTGGACTTTGTGGGGTTAACCTCGCTTAAAGATCTGCTCGCAGGGAATCTGTCCTTTGGGCAGAAGAAGCTGTTGGAGTTTGCCTTTGTATTGATCGCCGAGCCGCAGGTCATTTTGCTAGATGAACCAGCGGGCGGTATCAACCCAACTATGGTTAACTACCTGGCGGATCGCATTCGTACATTGAATCAGCGTGGTGTGACCTTTCTGGTGGTCGAGCATAATATGGAATTTGTGATGAATCTCTGTCATAAAGTAGTTGTCATGCATCGTGGTACCAGGATTGCTGAGGGGACGCCTGCGGAAGTGCGTGCGAATCCTTCAGTCCTCGAGGCATATTTGGGAGATTAAACTTATGCTGTTAAGCTTAAAAAATATCTACGCGGGCTACGATGGAAGTGATGTGCTGAAAGGCATAGACATAGAGGTGGAGCGTGGTACCACGACGTGTATCGTTGGACCCAATGGGGCAGGGAAGTCCACGGTGCTGCGCGTACTCAGTGGGTTGTTGAAGCCGCGACTGGGCGAGATTACTTTCGACGGTCAGTCCCTGCTTGGGCTACCCCCGCGTCGTATACTCGCATTGGGAATAGTGCAGGTACCGCAGAGCCATAGCCTGTTTCCGAGCATGACAGTGCAGCAGAACGTGCGATTAGGTGCTTTTACGTTACATGACAGATCACTTGTTGAGCACCGCTTGCATGAAGTCGAAGAGATGTTTCCTGTAGTCAAGAGCCGTGCGCATGAGAAGGCAGGTAACTTGTCAGGGGGGCAGCAGCGCCTGGTGGAGTTCGCACGATGCCTGATGCTGGACCCGCGTGTGATCTTACTGGATGAACCTTCGATGGGGCTGGACCCTAAGACATTCAAACAGGTGGTAGAGACCATCAAGGTAATGCAGGCGAGTGGAAGAACCATCTTGTTGGTCGAGCAAAACGCACGTACAGGACTAAGTATTGCCAATAATGGGGTTGTGTTGGAAAGTGGACAGGTGCGCCTGGTAGGACCGCACACGGAGATTCTGAACAACCCTGAGATTGGTCGGCTTTACCTTGGCGGCACACTTTCTAATGTATCGTAAAGCATGGTGCTGAAGGGATAAGTACATGGCAAGAGATGAACAGGTACAGAGCGCAATCGACAACTGGGCACCCAGATTCGTTTCCAATGGCGTGGACACCAATGATTTTCAGCGCGTCACCAATAGTATAGAGCATTGGGATGACTGGTGTCGGAAGTGGTCCGAATGTGGTGCTATGCACGAGCAAATGGGTGAGCAGGCAGAAGCTAATGGGTATTATGAATCCGCGGGCCATCACTACTTCCAGGCGGCGATCTCGTATCACTTTGGAAAGTATCTGTTTGTGCGAAAACCGCAAGAGTTGCGCATCGCACACGAACATGTCGTGCGCGACTACACACAAGCACTACCCTATTTCGATTTTCCGGGTGAACGTGTAGCTATTCCCTATGAGCGTGGCGCGACTATGTATGGAGTCTTGAGAAAACCCTGGCACACTCCCAAACCTCCGGTAGTGATCCTTGTGCCAGGACTAGATTCCGTGAAGGAAGAACTCCATGTGTATGGTGAAGATTTCTTGAGGCGTGGCATGGCGGTGCTGGCTATTGATGGTCCTGGACAAGGTGAAATGGAGTTTGAGTTTCCACTGCGCTATGATTATGAGGTTCCTATCAAACATGCCATCGATTACCTGGAAGGCCGATCTGATGTGGATGCGAACCGCGTCGGCATGCTGGGTGTGAGTTTTGGAGGCCAGTTTGCGGTGCGTGCTGCTGCCTTTGAACCCCGTATCAAGGCGACAATTGAAAACTGCGGACCATATGACCAGTCCGAGAACTTCAGCTCACGTCCCCTGATAAGCCGCGAAACGTTGGTTCACCGACTCAAAGTCTCCAACGAGGACGAGGCATTCAACACGTTAAAGCAATTCAACTTACGGGGTGTGGCGGAGAATGTTACGTGTCCATTGCTTGTTATCCATGGCGCTAAAGATAGGCTCGTGCCACCCGCACAGGGGAAGCGCATAGCAGCAGAAGCAGGCGCGGAGCTATGGTTTTTCGAGGACGGCAACCACGTTTGCAACAACATTCCTTATAAACATCGACCGCAGCAGGCTGATTGGATGCGTGCAAAACTACGTGGCTAACAATGTGTAATGCTTGCGGCGCAAACTTGCCTTGTATAAATACAGATGGAGATGATAGAGCATGCCTACACCAGACCTGGAAGAACGCTTCAGACGCTGGCTCAAGCTCACTAGCGAGATGCATGATAATGCCAATTTCACGCCTAACGCGTCGATAGCCTGGGCTCCGTTGCTTAAGCCACTTGCGCAGTGTACAATCGCTCTGGTTTCCACCGCGGGCGTACACTTGAAGAGCCAACCGGCCCACAACCTGCTCGATGCGTATGGCGATGCCAGTTTTCGCGAGATTCCTGGTGCCACACGAGCAAGCGATATCGCTGTAGATCACACACATTATGATATAACAGACGCGAATAGTGATCCTAATTGTGTCTTTCCTATTGACCGCATGCATGAACTCGTCGAACTGGGTATCATTGGGGCCGTAGCACCGAGTAACTATGGCTTCATGGGGTTTATTCCAGACGGGCGTATCTTGCGTGATACAACGGCACCGATTGTGGCAAAACAACTGCTGAATCAGGGTATAGATGCCGTTGTGCTGACACCTGGCTGACCAATGTGCCATCAGTCTGTAGGACTGATTCAAGGTGCTATTGAGCAGAATGGTATCCCCACTATATCGATCACAGTTCGGCCTGAGATCACGACCCACGCAAACATTTCGCGTGCCTGCTACCTGCGTTTCCCGACTGGGAATCCTGTGGGTGCTCCACACAAACCAGATCAACAGCGCATGATACTCACTTCAGTGCTTGAGCAACTAATATTGATACACCAGCCAGGCACTATTGTTGAACTACCCTATCGTTGGCGTCGCATGTGAAAACGGAAGAGAGACAGAAATGATAGAGAAAAAAGGTATCTACGATGCTTGTAAAGTGAAAGTACGCCTGATTCAGGAACAGTACGATGCGTTATTTGATGCCGTAGAGGATTATAAGACCTTACTTACGACTCTGCTCGATGAATGTGATCCCAATGTCGAGTACGACAAACATCTGCAAGTAGTCGCTAACTTACAACGGAATACCATAAACGGGCTTCTCAGTACGCTTGAAACAGACCTTCATGATGATCTGACTCGCCTTTCTGACCGTGTTATCCGTTTCAAGCACTTGGAAGATGGCATCTTTCTTTAGGTGTGTCTGTTTTGGCGAGGAAGTAATGTATAGCACCCTTACAACTTTGTGCTATTTATGGTAAGGAAAGGATAAACTGCTAGTGAAAGACGGACGAGTACAGAGCGCAATCGACAACTGGGCGCCTAGGTTTATCGCCAACGGCGTAGACATCAATGACTTTCAGCGTGTCACTAATAGCATAGAGCATTGGGATGGTTGGTGCCAGAAATGGTCTGAGTGCGGAGCCATGCACGCACAAATGGGCGAACAGGCTGAGGCAGAAAGGCACTACGAATCTGCAGCATACCACTACCTTCATGCTGCGATGGCGTATCACTTTGGGAAGTTTTTATTTGTAAGTAAGCCTCATGAACTGCGTACCGCGCACGATCAAGTTGTGCGTCTCTATCAGAGGGCTTCACCTTATTTTGACTTTCCAGGCCAACATGTAACCATCCCTTATGAGGGGAATGCGACCATGCCTGGTATTCTGAGAAAGCCCTGGCATACTCCCAAACCACCAGTAGTAGTTCTGGTACCTGGCCTGGATTCTGTGAAGGAAGAATTGCACACGTATGGTGATGACTTTTTGAGGCGTGGGATGGCAGTACTGGCTATCGATGGTCCTGGGCAGGGAGAGATGGAGTTCGAGCATTCAATGCGCCATGATTTCGAGGTGCCGATACGCTATGCTGTAGATTACCTTGAGAGCCGGCTAGATGTAGATGCGAGCCGTGTAGGGTTGATGGGTGTCAGTCTGGGCGGATACTATGCTCCACGTGCTGCGGCATATGAGCCACGTGTAAAGGCTGTCATCGCTAATGCTGGAGGGTATAATATTGTAAGCCATTTTGAGCAGTTACCTCAACTAACTCGGAATGCATTTATCTACCGTACCGGGTCTGCGAACGAGCTAGAAGCCCGCGTGAAGTTACAAGATTTTGACCTTCAAGGTGTGATGAAGCATGTAGTAGTTCCCTTGCTGGTCATTATGGGGCGTTTAGATAGGCTGATTCCTCCTTCGGATGCGGAAAAAATGGTTGCAGAAGCAGGAGGAGAAGCAGAACTTTGGATGTTCGAGGATGGCAACCATGTCAATAATAACATTGTTTACAAGCACCGACCGCAGCAGGCTGATTGGATGCGAAAAATGCTACGTCATTAAGAAGAATTTTGCGGAGTTTTCGCTGCCCAATATGGACATACAAAATGCCGGACCTCGATAGGCTAAGCATATAAGTTCTTTCTGACTGAAGAAAATATGCAAGCTTATTAGGCTACGCCAACGAGAGATTCCTGAGCACGAACATGGTTCGTGCTCATTGCTTCTTTGAAGGAAGAGGAGGGTCATGAACATTAAGACTCTGTATCCCAGTTTTTCCGAAGCCGAATTTTCCCATCGGTATAGGGATGTTCGAGAGGCGATGCGAGCAGCAGATATTTCGGTACTCATTTTTTATAGTACGACAGGTTCGTATCATGAGGTGCTGTATCTCTCAAACTTTATCACAACCAGAGAAGCATGTCTCGTTTTTCCTGCTGAAGGTGAACCAACTCTTTTGATACAGATGTTCAATCACGTCCCCAATGCACGCCAGATAGCCAATATCCTAGACGTGCGATGGGGAGGGCCGGATACCGCGCTTGCTGTTGCTGAAAATCTGCAGGAGAGGAAGCTGGACAAGAGCCATATTGGCCTTGTAGGCTTTCTCTCCTTCAAGCAATATGCTCTGATCAGGAAAATGTTGCCACAAGCAGAACTGACGGACTTTACGCCACAGATGTCACACCTCCGCCTGATTAAGAGTGAGGAGGAGATAGAGTTCTTGCGGAAAGGAGCGGAATTTAGTGATCTTGCTATAGAGGCACTCGAACGAGAGGCACGTCCTGGTATTACTGAACATGAACTGGCAGCGATAGTTGAAAGGGCATACCTGGGATTAGGCGGTAAGAACCACATACACTACATGGGTACAACGCCGATGAGTAACCCGAGTCTATGCGTTCCTACTCAGTACCAGTCAAACCGCATCCTTCAGGCAGGAGATGTGCTTATCACCGAGATTAGTGCTCACTATCACGGCTATGCGGGACAGATTCTTCGACCTTTTGCCATCGGCACACCTCCTACCCCTGCGTACCTGCGCATGTATGATGTAGCAGTTGAGGCATTCAACCGTATCACAACTGTGATTCGGCCAGGGGCAACAAGTGATGAGGTGCTAGATGTAAGCGACTATATCCATCAAGCAGGTTTCACCATTTGCGATGATCTGGTTCACGGTTTCGGAGGAGGCTATCTGAAGCCAGTTCTACGAACGCGGCGAACAAGTGCTAGGTTCCCAGAAACGTTTGTGTTTCGTGAGGACATGGTTGTAGTGATCCAACCAAATGTAATCACGGAAGATGGACGTATGGGTATACAAGTGGGCGAAATGGTGAGGGTGAGGCCGGGAGGCGTTGAATCGCTTCACCAGTACCCAATGCGTTTTGTTCAATGCTGACACATGTCTGAGAGAAAATAATCAGCAAGTCAGCTATAAGCAGGCACCTGGAGACATGCCAGCAAAGAGCAATTACTGGGGTGAAAGTGGCAAGCATAATGTTCTACATTGGTGCTCCCATGAGAGCGAGACGGGGGGAGAGTGACAGAGGCTCTCACCAGGAGCAGAGGAACGATCAAAAGAGGAAGGATGGAGCTCATGAGTCGTCCAAACAACTTTCATCAGAAGATTATAGAAGAGTTTCGTGCAAACAATGGGAAGGTAAGCGGTCAATTCGCTGGTGCTCCTTTGCTTTTGCTCAACACGATTGGAGCAAAGAGCAAGCAACCACGTACAAATCCTGTTGCATACACTAAAGATGGCGACAACTATCTCATCATCGCATCAAAAGCTGGTGCTCCTAGCAATCCCGACTGGTACTACAATGTAGTCACGCATCCAGAAGTCACGCTTGAGATAGGGACAGAGCGTTTTCAGGCGCATGCAACCATTCCCGAAGGGGAGGAGCGTGACCGACGGTTCAATCAGATGGCGGCACAGATGCCGGGCTTCGCCGAGTATCAACGCTCTTGCCAGCTACGTGTTCAATCGGAGATGGATACAGAAGCAGATCACAGGCCTCTTGTTTAAAGGCGAGGAGAATCTGCCAAAGCAGTTGAGTCCTGAGGAGTCCTGGACACACGACTTCGCAATGGAAGGATTTGACGAGCCATATGATGGACCGTTTTATTGGGAAAAATCGGCATGGCCGCGTTTGGAGCGTATTCAAGTTCCCGTGTGATTGGGACCAATTGGGCCAATCCAAGCATCCACATGCGAGGTGCATTTGAGGCATGGCACGGTATTCACGCACCTAAAAAGCTGTTCATTGGTCCTCCAGATTTTATCACACATTACCCGATCACCAAAAGTGACACTGTTGGGAAACCCCTTCACTCTGCTTACAATCAGCTCTCATCAAGCGAGAAATAAGCTCAAACGCTCTTCGATCAAAAGGTTTACCAACAGTGTCAAAAGTGGGCCAGATCCATAATACGGCTCATGCTGTTTTACGATGGCTTTGGCTTTGCAGGCCCGCTACGACTATGGTGATTAAGCCTTCAATCATTTGTCGTAGCTGGACGAGAGATGTAGCAGACTCTTTGAGGCCTTGCACTGCGGTTGCCAGGATGTGTGCAAGTTGATCAGAAGAGAGGTTTTTTTCTGCTTGAGAGCTCATGATCGGTCGAAGGACATCCGATAGGATGTTTTCGAAGTCAGAAAAAGCTTGTAACGTAATCTCGGCTGCGAATTCATACCCACTCTCGAGGATATCCTTGGCATCTGGTGATGCCTGAATCATTTCAAACTGGCGAACGCACCAGACCTCGAAAGCGAATGTCAGCTCATCGGCAACACCATCGTGCTTGCTCAGTCCTTCACGGACTTCACGAAGTAATTCGTTGAATATCTGTGTAACGAGTGACCGAAGTACTTCTTCTTTTGATGAGAATATGAGATATAATGCTGGCCTGGACATCTGCGCCGCATCCGCCAGATCGCTCATAGTGGCGCGCTTAAAACCGTATCTCATGAATACATCACGAGCGGCGGTAAGAACTTTCTCTTCTTTGGTCTGCGTCATATACCGAGTCCTGACATTTTTACCTCCAAAATGAGACGTTCTCATACTCCGTCAAAGCACGATTGATAGGTGAAAGGAAACGGGAGTATGCTTGAGCAGCGCAAAATCCAGGCTCAAAGAAACTCCTATGAATAAGTATATCGTGAAACCGACTCAGGAACAATGGTAAGCTTGTTGCGCAGCAGTTCTTCAATAACGCTTGACAAAAACGCGCCTTATCACATTGACAATTATTGTTATATTGCCTATAATAGACAGTGTGACAATAACTGTCAATATGATAGGAAAAGGTAAGGAGAAATATATGAACACGATCATGAAAAAGGTCGTCATCGTCACCGGAGCGTCGTCCGGCATCGGCAAAAAGACCGCCCTTCGCTTTCTCAAAGAGGGCTACGAGGTACATGCCGGTGCGCGTCGTCTTGATGCGATGCGTGATCTCGAACAGCAAGGGGCTCATTTGCACGCTCTTGACTTGACGAAAGGCGAGAGTATTGATGCCTTTGTGACGGAGGTTGTCGCGCAGAGCAGGCGTATTGATGTCCTGGTCAACAATGCGGGCTATGGCCTCTATGGCTCGGTTGAAGAAGTACCCCTGGATGCAGCCCGCGATCAGATAGAGGTGAATGTCTTTGGATTAGCGCACATGATTCAAGCGACGCTGCCCATAATGCGCAAGCAGGGCTCGGGACGAATTATCAACATCACCTCCATTGGCGGGAAAGTGTGGACGTTGCTGGGGTCCTGGTATCATGCTTCCAAGTTTGCCGTAGAGGGCTTCTCTGATAGCCTGCGTAATGAAGTCCGTCCTTTTGGTATCGATGTGGTCATCATCGAACCCGGCACTATCAAAACTGAATGGTCAACGATTGCGGCAGAGAATGTGAAGAAAATGTCGGGCAACGGTCCTTACTGCGAACAGGCCGAGGCGATTGCCCATCTGTTCATGACGGAAGGAGCTAGCGCTCCCCCGCATGTGATCGCCGATGTTATCTGGCGTGCGGCCTCGACCCGGCACCCGAAGACGCGCTACGCCGCGCCGTTCTCTGCCAATGTCATTATTGGACTGCGTTGGGCGCTGAGCGACCGTCTGTTCGACCGGGTATGGGGGAGAGTTATTAGGATACCTGCGACAGTTGGCTCTCGCCAGTAGACCTGGCGTTCAGGATGGGGTTCCGCTACGCTGGCTGTCACCAAGTGTATAACGTTCGATCCTTTTGACCCCATCAGGTTACCGTTCTTCCAGGTGCAGTAGGCCGCACGCAAGTGCTCTGGTGACTGCTGCTGTGCGGTCAGAAACGCCGAGCTTTTCAAACAGGTGGAGCAGGTGTGACTTGATGGTTGCTTCGCTGAGGTGCAGGCTGCGCGCGATCTCCTTGTTACTTCCTCCACGAGCTACCAGGGTAAGTACCTCCATCTCGCGTGCGCTCAGCGCTTTTTGCTCGGGAGTGTGTAGCTGTTGAAGCATCCGGGTTGCTACGGCAGGTGCGAGGGCCGCTTTCCCCTGGACAACGATGCGAATGGCCGTGAAGAGTTCATCGCGTGAAATGTCTTTGAGCAGGTAGCCCATTGCTCCAGCCTCGACTGCACGCAAGATATCGGCATGACTATCATACGTGGTCAGCACCAGTACAGCAGTATTGGGCTGCTGTGCGCGAATCCGGGCGGTAGCTGCAACACCGTCCAACCCTGCCATACGGAGGTCCATAAGCACAACATCGGGTTGCAGTTGTTCCGCCAGCGTGACCGCCTCCTCACCCGTGGTTGCCTCACCCACAACCTCGAAATCCGGCTGACTGCTCAGCATGCCCTGTAGTCCCGCACGTACCACAGGATGGTCATCAGCGATTAGCACGCGAATACATTTCATGCGCTACTTCTCCAATACAGTCTCGTGGGCCAGCGATGTGGTGTTGCTTGAAACAGGAAGCGCCACTGCTAATGTCGTTCCCTCACCCGGTGCGCTCTCAAGCGAAAGTGTGCCGCCCAGCTGTACCACACGTCCACGGAGCACCTTGAGTCCAAAACCACCGGCACTCTGATCTGTGGGTGTCGAAAGGACGCGCTCCGGGTCAAAGCCGCAACCATCATCCTGTACATCAAGCATTACGAAGTCATCTATATACGAGAGCGTCAGTGTGACTGTGCTGGCCCTGGCATATTTGCCTATGTTAGCCAGCGCTTCCTGTGCCGCTCGTAGCAGCGTTACCTCGGTCTCGGGACGCAGAGAGGCACATGTGCCCGTAATCGTCACACTGGCGCGAATAGTGTTCTCTTCCGACCAGCGTGCGGTCAATGTAGTCAGCACCTCGGCGAGTGGGGCGCGTTCCAGGGCCTCAGGCTGCAGTGCCCAGAGGAGACGGCGTACCTCTATTAGATTCTCGCGGGCAATACGACAGACCCGGTCAAGGTATGGTTTGATAGGACTCTCATCTGCGAGGTGTGCTGCTTCTATCGTCTCGACCTGCATCACGATACTAGTGAAGCCTTGCGCTAGCGTATCATGTATTTCGTGGGCCAGGCGCTGTCGCTCTTGCATAATCCCGGCATGTCGCTCGGCCTCCGCTAACTCCTGGCGCGTAGCTTTCAGTTCCTCAATGAGGCGTTGTCGCTTGTTGCTCTGATAGACTACTGTATGAATAAATAGCGCCATGAGCGTGCCAGTGACCCCTGCACCGAAAGTGAGGAGCGCCCACTCGTCCCATCCTCCCTGCAATTGCACCTGCCGCCAGAGAGCTCCCATTGTCAGCGTGAAGCTCCCGATAAGGCTCCAGGGTATTAACAATAACACAAATGTCTGGGGATAGAGGCCGGTCAGGACGAGTAGGTAGAGCGAGCTGAGTCCCGTAAGTGCAAACCATAGAGCCCAGCCGATGACAAGGTAGCCCAGAGTGATCAACGGGTGCCGATGCCAGTAGTGCGGGGAGACAACGATACTGGCTACGTACCAAACACCTAGCAGGAGTGAGAGACCGAGGATCACTGCGCGCACCGACCAGGAGGATGTCCCTAGCACCAGAGTGATCCCAGTCACCACCACAAGGGGGACGTAGAAGATCCCGTACCAGAAAGGCATCCAGCGTTGCCAGACATCGCGAGAGGAGTCCGCTACTGAAGATGATTGTTGCTGAGAAGAAGCCATCATGTGCAAGCTCACGCCTTCGTCCCCTTTTGCTTGTTGTGAATTTCTCTTACATTCACTGGAACGCTCCTACTAACCGCAAGCGCCAGTTTCCCCCTGAGTATAGCAGAGTGGAGGATAAAAAGCATCCACCAGATGGTGGAGTGCATCCACCCACGAATAGATGCAAGAAAATAGACGGATAGTTGATGACACAAGCAGGCTTTATATGTTTTTATAGTATTAAAGGACCTATCCATAGCAGAGTCGGAAAAGGCCCATGTTGTTGCCGATGTGAGCTTGTCGGCCTCTGTATGGAAGGTCTGAACGCGGACTATTGAAAATCATCAAACTTTTTTAACATGTACCAGCATTACCCACGTGGGATGCTGCCAGAGAGGAGCCTGCTTTCTTATGGTTGCCAGTAATATTCGTAGCGCGGGCCTTGCCGCCCTCATCGCCCTCCCAATGTATTATATGTTCTTCTCCATGTTCAGCCATGGTTTCGAGACAAGTATTTTTATCGGGGCAGTTATTATAGCTGCTGTCACCTTTCTCGTCACCTTCTCTATTGCCTATCTGGTGGGTCGGTCCCACCAAAAAGCCTGACAACAGCCAGCTACTCCATCAGCTGGGCGCCCCATTCAGCGGGTGGAACATCGCGCAGATGTTGAGAAAACTCCCAGCGATGCCCTTCCAGATCCTCGGCGGTGTACTGACGCAATCCCCAGACCTTGTCCTGCGGTTCTGCAATGATGGTGGTGCCAGCCGCCTTGACATGTTGGTAGTGGGCGTCTACGTCGTCAACCAACACGACAAGCGACTGCCACACCTGCCCAAGCCGTTGAGGGGTCACAGAGCCTTCGGGAGCTTGGGCCAACTCGATGAAGGCAGTATCGATACGCATCTCAGCGTGACGGACGATGCCATGCTCGTCGGTCCAGCGTAGATGCTCTTTCAATCCGAAGACGTGGCTGAGCCATGCGAGGGCTTTGCCCACGTCTTCATACCGCAAGGACGGCATGATGCGGGGAGAGCCCTTGGCTGGGTTGTATGACATGAGGACCTCCTTCACTTTCCTACGCGGTCAAGATGGCAAAATCAACCTGATTGCTGTGCGCGTGCTGAAAGGAGCACGAACAACACTCTCTATACTATCACGTTCTCGCGCGCACCTGTGTCAGCGAACTTGTGCAAGAGCCGAGGATTCTGGTACAGGGAAGTTAGTCCTCTTCAACAATTGATGAAACGGGTTTGCACCTTCAGTTCGTATTACAGAGCATATGGTAGAGGAAAAGAGTCACCCATCTACCAGATATGACCGATGGACGAATGATGAGTAGTAGTCCACCAATACGCACAGAAAGAAGTAAATTCTTTCCCACGCTCTCAGTTTCAGCACGAAGAGGGGGACTTTGTATGAATAAACTACATATTCTGCTCGTTGACGATGACATGGCGCTGCTACAAGCACTGCCCCATATGATCACACTACGGATTCATGGTGTCACAGTACATACAGCCGATTCAGCACAACACGCACTTGAGCAGATTCAGGTAAACGATTATGACGCAATTGTGAGTGACATCAAGATGCCAGGCATGGATGGCTTGGAATTACTCGGGAAGATTCACGAACTACGCCCGGAAATTCCAACACTCCTTATTACCGGTCATGCAGATCAAGCTTTAATCACCCAGGCGATTCGCGGAGGCGCATACGATTTTATTCAGAAACCGATTGATCGTGTCTACTTTGGTGCGGCCTTGCATCGCGCTCTTCAAACGCGCCAACTGCGCCGGCAGGTCGAGGAGCAACAACGGGCTTTAGAATTGCACGCGAAATCGCTCGAACAACTCGTTGAGAGGCGAACGCGGGAATTGTTGGCGGCCAACGAAGCGATGGAGGCGCTCGTCCGCGATGTACTGGACGTTTCACTCATTGAGTCCACCAAGCTCGTCTTGCATCCCACTCCTTGCAACTTGGTCGAGTTGTGCCAACACGTTCTGGATGCCTACACCGCGGGAGCAGGTCTGGCACTGAGCTTTGAGGCCGCGGCGAAGTCTATAGAAGTTGAGGTGGATCGAGACCGCATGAGCCAGGTGCTGATGACGCTGCTCTTCCATGCTCGCAAATATACACCAAGAGGTTCGCCAATCACTATCATGCTTCAGCAGGTAGAGGATAAGGCCATCATCACTGTGCGTGATATGGGCTTGACGGAAGAGAGTATCCCGCGCTTCTTTGAGCAATTCTCTCATGCACCAGAAGATGAGAGCCCAGCAAAGAAGAGTGCAGGCTTGGGACTTTCCCTGTCGCAACAGATTGTAGAACGCCATGGTGGCTCCATTGAGATACAGAATACTCAGGAGACTGGAAGGGTGCTCTCCGTTGTCTTACCACTGCTGACGAGAAGACCCACAAAGCACGCCAGCAAGACGACAACCGAAGAGCATGAGGCAGCACTCTTCCAACCGCCACAGTGGCTCATCTCGTGAAGGCATTGCATGCCGTAGGAACACCGATCTCTGCTGGGTAGTGATCAAAAGATGAACTCTGGTCGTTTGTTTTAAAGAAGACGAAGCAAGCATGGATCTGGATAGCCTGATGTAGAAAGACGCGACTTCTCCGAACTTCGTCAACACAGGAAGGTTCTGCTCCTATCACGGTAGTGTACCGTCATCTCTCGGTCAGGAGGAAAATGCAGATTCACGCTCTCTCCGTACTCTGGTTCACCTGGATCAGATACAGAAAGAGAACGCATGAGAAATGCTCGTATCACAGGCGAATGGGTGACGCAGAGGTAGCGTCGCGGCTGGGTACGAGGAAGATCGAGCATGCTAATCGCGAACGTGAGCAAACGACGTGCGACTGCACCAGCATCTTCTCCAGGTGGGTTAGGATGATTGACCCAGTAGCCGATGCGGTCAGGATGCGACCAGAAGTTGCGCCAGAACAGGAGGTGTTCCAGTGCTTCGTTACTCACACGGCCAGCCGGAAGTTGCTCTGCCAGTGCCTCCACCGAGCTGACCATTTCTACCCGTTCTCCTGCGACATACAGATCAGGATTTCGTAGAGCATCGTTTCTAGTTGGTGGCAGGAGGTGTATAGTCCGCTCGTCCCTAGTAAGCGTATCAGACATCACGTTATAGACGGCAAGAGCCGTTTCGCGTGTGCGCTGCGTCGGGGCGTGCAGAAATGTTACTACTTCGTTTGGCTCAAACAGCCCACTGAAATGCTGCGCAATTGCTGCGGCACGCTGCTGTCCCTGAAGCGTCAAGGGAACATCGCCGCGATGTGATGCCACCTCCTCATGTCGTACAAAGTGAACATGTAAGGCCATAGCTGATGCTGTCATCTTTCATTCCTCAATCATGGCAAAGGCTCGTGCTAACGAACTATCAACGCCAGCGAAGTGATAAAAAGGGGCAAAAAACTGGCTCCGTGGCGGCAATTGTGCGAGATTGACCAGCCCTTCAATGAGAAGAATATCCGCCCCCAAAATTGTTTTGTGTACGACAAACTGATCGGCGGTCCAGCCGGAGTCTCTCGCCGCTGGCTCCTCAAAAAAGTCGCATCCAATACTTTTCGGCTGCCTTTCCACCAGCCAGTGTGCAGCTGACTGGGTCAGCGCAGGAGATTGTGGAAAATAGGAAGGTGTGCCGATAGCACGTGGTGCCCAGTCCGTGCGGAGCAGCACGATATCCCCTGGTCGTATTGCCTCGTGCTGTTCCTCCAGGAGTGCATGCGCCCGTTTCAGGTCCGGCACATCGATCAGCGCACGCGCCTCGACTGGTGTGAGATCGAGCAGAACGGCACTGTCGGTCACCCGTTCAAGCGCAACCTGCTCGATGGACTCCCATTGCTCAAAACAGTGCAGAGCCGACTCGACATGGCATCCTGTGTGCAGACTCATCATCACCTGCGCTGACTGCCAATAGTTCGGTTTGGTAAGCACCTCGAATTGCACTCCGACATTTGTCGAAGGTGGCCCCTTGAAGCCCTGCGGTACTCGGGGGCTGAGATCAATGATCAAGGAGTTCTCCTTTCTTAGGGCGCATTCTTTTTCTCAAGCGACTACCATGATGAGAGCATTACCTCGCCTGTCTTATACATCTATCGTTTCATAGAATGCCCGCTCACGGCTCTCCAGATTGGGAATCGCCATGCCGCGCACATGCTGCTCAAAGTGTGGCGTCGCCATATGAGCTTCATATCCTGCTTCATTCACGTATTGCTCGTAGAGAAAAAACAACTGCGGCTCGGTTACGGACCGTTGCGCCTGATAGTATACACAACCGGGTTCCTGCCGCGAAAGTGGTGTCATCTTCTCTATCACCGTCGTGATTGTCTCTTCCTGTCCCTTTTTTGCACGCCAAAGTGCAGCTACAACGTATGCCATTGTCATCTTCCTTTCTTTCCTATACGATTAAGTAGTATTCCTATGCCTTCGATCTCCATCTCCACGACATCCCCCTCTTTGAGCCAGCGGTCCTGCTCCAAGCCTGACCCGCGAGCCGCCGTCCCCGAGCCGAACAACTCGCCTGGGTAGAGCGTTTGTGCCTGTGATGCGTAGGCAATCATATCCGCGAAGGTATGATGCATGTGCGCGGAAGTATCCTCGCCCCACACTTCGCCATTGACGCGCACGACCATCCGTACATTTGTGGCGTCGATCTCGTCGGCGGTAACGATACACGGTCCAAGCACGTTTGAGCCGTCCCAGTTTTTGGCCTTGCATGGCCCCATATTCACGGGCAATTCGCGCGTTTGCACGTCGCGTGCCGAGACATCATTCCAAATGGCGTAGCCGAAAACGTAGCTTAATGCCTCTGCCTTCGTGATGTCCTTCCCACGCTTGCCGATGATGGCCGCCAGTTCCAGTTCGTGGTCGAGCTTACTCGTATACATGGGCCAGGGAATCTCGTCCTCTGGGCCGATCACTGTGTCTGGCATCCCTTTATAATACGCAGGAATGTCGTACCATTCCTATGGAATAGGGCGTCCCAGCCGCACCATTGCGTTTTGCAGATGGCCCTCAAACGCGAGAAAGTCACGCATCGAGCGCGGGTGTAGGGGAGCGAGCAAGCGTGCCTGGGTCACAGATGTCCGTGTTCCCACGGGCGCACCCGTCGCAATAAAGGCGACCATATCTCCATCAAAGCCCAGGTCACGGGTCCACATCGCCAGATTTGCCAAAGCAACCTTACAGACCGTCATTACCTGATCCTTCCGATGGTCCAGCTCATACATGGTTCGCTCTTTGGCTTCGAGATCTTCCAACGCCCGAAGCACGTCTCGTTGTTCTTTACAGTAGCGTTCCTGTTTCCAGAACTCGTTGTTGCACTGCTCATAGGCATGCCACTCTTTGGCCCGGATCGGCTCCAGTTCCGTTTCAATGACGGCTTGGTGCTCCTTGATTTGCCGTCGCAAGACGTAATCAGCCACCCCTTGCAGTTCCAGAGTTGTCTGGTACAAACCCAGCTCTCGGTACAGCTCATCGCTGCGGCTCTTGTACTCTTTGCGCAATCGCTCCCGTCGTTTGCTCGCTTGTGCCTCTCGTTTGCGAGCACTCTGTGCCCATTGCTTCAGTCTGATAAGACGTTGCTGGAGGTGCGTTCGTTGCTTGGCGACCTCCGAGTTCTCTGCCGCCACCTTGGCGAAACCGTGGTTGGTGTCCAATCCCAGGGGCAGTAAGTAATCTTTGATCACATTTTCCTGTGCGGGCCAGCGATGGATGTAGGTCTGAGCGAGTTCGACTGCATCGATGGTTGGTGCAGTCGTAACAATTGGGATCAGCTTGGCCGTCATCTCTTTGGCAGGAGCTGCAGTGGCTTGCCACCCCTCTTGCCACCACGTCCGTTCCTGTCGTGGCAGATCGGCGTCCCAGCGCGACGGCAACGCTGCGTCCTCTGGATCAGGCACCACAGGAACCACCCGGCGCAGGTCGCGGATCAGTGCCACCTGTAGGCAAAGCGGCGAACCCGGATGATCAGGGCGTGGCAAGCTGATGCGAGCCGGAGCGACTTCTCGGATGAGCTGGCCTTTGGTGTCAGTGCTCAAGGGAAGAAAGGTTCCCACGTCGCAAAACGAGGTCAGATCCTGGTACTGATTGGTGCGTAAGATCGTCACAACCGTTCGTCCTTCGGCGTGTAAACTGGTCAGAAACTCGGTGCCCATGCCTTCTCGATCTACAATGAGCCGCTCGACGCGGGCAAGTGTCTTTTGCTGCTCATAGCGAGCAATGATGGAAGGTAATCCCACCATCAAATGCTGATCTCCCCGATGTGTGGTGGCAAGCAGTGGATGGCCCTGTTCATCATGCAGCAGCACCAGCGCACGGCATCCCAGGATCGCTCCCAATCGCCCAACCAGTCCTCGGGGAATACAGGCATCTGTGTAGACAGGCTTGCGGTGCCCATCGATGTAGCATGTTAGAACATTCTTCGTTTCGGAGGCGTCATCTAGAGGATGCCAGAGTTCCGTTGTCCAATGGGCCAGGGCATCAGTCAACCGCTCCGCACCATCGGCATGGACGACCTGTGACAAAAAGGCTTCGGTGTAGCAGTATCCATAGGCCCGCTTGCGCCCAGTGAGTAGCGCCAAGCCATCAGCCGTGTAGCCACGCAGATCCCACGTGCGGTGGAGACCAACCGCCCCAAGGAAGAGCAACGTCAGCAGCAGCCTCTGATGGACCGGAGATGAACTGTGTGCTAACGGGGGACGAGCAGGAATGATTGCTGTTGGCAATGCATTCTCCATCTGCGTCAACAGTCCTGCCTCGGTAGCTGCGGCCAACAGCAGCAAGCCCCCTGCGCCTTCGCTGTATCCTGGTTCAACTGAGACGCTTTTGGGCTTTTTTTTCTCGCGGTACTGGCTTGTAGGTCAGTCCCAGGCTCGCTCGGGCCCGGTTAAGTTGACTGATGCTCACGGTCAGAGAGAAACGCTCCTGAATGGCACATTGCAGCGTGGAACTGGGGAGATCAGAGCTTGTCTGGCAGTGCTCCGTCAGGAAGGCGAGGACTTCTCCACGCAGCTTGATGGCATGACCATGCCGCCCATCGACGAAAGCTCTTTCCTCGTCGCTCTGCGCTCGCTTGAGCAAGCGGTATATGGTCGCACGATGGATCAGTAACAGGCTTTCACTTCTCGCTTGCTCAACTGACGCTCCCTGCTTGATCTGCTCAAGAATCTCTCGCTTCGCTTCTCGACGCCGCTGTGGGGTTATGGCTGTGTGCATTCCTCTTCTCCTCATCCTTCTCATGTGTGTTTCAGTCTATTCCCTCTTTGGTCGCTATTTGGCTGCGCAGAAAGTTTCTACAGGTTTTCCCGTTTTTCTCGTTTCGCATAGGATGGACCGTCAGGGCCAATGGTGATGGTCGGCATCTCGTCGAGCCAGGAGGGTGAGAGGGTACGCAGCGCAAGCCAGGCGACGAGTACGAGCGCCTGGTCAGCCGTGGACAGGGTACGAAAGATTTCCTGGAGATTCATCTCCCAGCGGGGATAATCGTCGGGGAGCCGATCCCGATAGTGTCTGCTCTTTCCCAGACGCATCAGCCAGGTACACAGATCATCGCGCGCCTGGAGTACCTCAAAATCGTCCACGTGTTCCAGCAGTTCTTCCCAGTGGACTTCTTGCGGCCAGAGAAAGAACCAGTGCAGTTGTGGGATGAGGAACTGGACAAGATACTCTTCGAGGGCATCTTTCTTGGACACAAAACGTTTTTCCAATCCCAGGCCACGAGCGAGAATGCGCAAATCAAGCTGCCGCTCGTGTTCATCAGCAGCGCTGCCTATTTCGCCGCTATCCTCCAACACCAGCTCAAGTAGACGAGAGAGAAAGGTGGAGAAATGCTCGCGTCCGATCCGCTTGCGAATGCGGCGTAAAGGTTGCGAGCGCAGGGGTCCTTCGGCATAGTGCTCGATCAGGTTCAGCACCTGTTCAGTATCCTGCTGGTAGATGACTTGCTTGAAGCGAGCGAACCACTGCATCCAGTGGGAGATACGCACTGTTGCCTGTTGCAACTGTGTGCGAATGATCCTGTATTCCACGCGATAGCCTGCCAGCCACAACTGCCAGGCCAGATGAGAGAGGCGGCGTTCGCGCGCACGCAACGAGCAGAGCAGCAGCAATTGTTCGCCGGTACCGGGCGGATAGAGCGAGCAGGTACCCCTGGCTTCTTTGAGCGGTTGCTGCTGGGGACGCGGCAGCAAACCAGCGCGATGCCAGCGGACCAGCTGGAGCGCGCTGATGGGATATCCCTGTTGCCGTGCCAGAGTCAACAACTCCACGCTTTTTTCACAAGACGCATCAATGTTCATGAGCAAAGTATACCAGAACCTTCCCTCGTAATCAGCCTGACGTGAACGCCCTTGGGAAGTTCCGGGAGACGTATGCTACACTGAGCGTAACAAAGCAATGAGGGAGAATATCTATGCACTTGCTTCATTCGCGCAATTCCTGGCACTATCGCCAGGGGTCTGATCCGACGGTTGATTTCTGCCTCTGGGTTTTACAGGTTGACGGGTTGCATGTGCCACCATTCGATCAGCATTCAGATGGCGATGGCTCATTACGCGCGCTCGGACTGACCGAGGATTCCTGGCAGACCTGGTTCTTGCGTGTGCTTGACCCAACACAAAGAGAACACGATGTGGAGCAACTCCAGCAACTTCACCTGGCAGAGTATCTCAAAATCTCACATGAACCGGACATGGAACATCTCAAGCGGCGCTATCAGGCAGAGAGTCTCAAAATCTCAACAGACCCTCCTCTGCCTCCTCCTCCCGAGTTTTACTACTATCAGGCCTCCTGGCGCGGCAGCAGCGCCATCAAAAACAGATTGATTGAGCTAGAAGAGCAATATAAACAGGCTGCGAGCCAGCGCCACGAGTGGAGTGGAGATATGGAAAGAGCATTGGACAAAGAGGAGCAGAAAGCTGCAACGCGGCTGTATGATGAGTTAAAACCCTATTACAACCGTATTCCTCCGCTGAATATCTGCTTTGCCATCTATGAGCATCCACTCGATTATCTCGTTTCCCCAGCGACCCTTCTCATAACGATTCAAGAAGGTCAACCCGGACTCCAAGAGTTCCGTGAGCGCGTACTCGCAGCAGTGGCGGAACTCGCCACGCAGCCAAAGCTGCGGCGGAGGCAATCTGCGTATACCAGGAGAGAGGGGAGCGCCGGTCAGTTCGTTGCGTATCGCGGCTACGTGCGCAAACCGGTTCCGCCACCGCTTCCAAGGCCAGAGATACCCAGACTCGAAGATCCACTCAGGCAGATGGTTTTAGAGGAACTGGGGGACGAGCGCATGTTCTACGGGATTGTAGATCTCGCGACGGTCCAATTTCTGCGGGAGAAGCGGAGACCTGGCTGGAGATTGTATGAGGTCACGTTTCAAGAAACCGATGGCGAGCAGCATCGTATGATCTCTATCCTCCAACAAAACGACGATGGCTCCTGGCGTTGGAACGGTGGTGGAACCAGTTCAGATATGCAAAATCAGTGGTCCACGATGTTCGTACCTGTGCGAGATCATCCTCTCATTTTTCTCGGGACTCAGGGAATAAACTTCGGCGACCAACAGTATTTGCAGATCGCCCACGGCGACGTCATCGACAATGGCTTTCAAGTTGAGCGAGTTCGCCTGGTCAATGACGCAGGACAAGCACTTGAGGATGCGGTGGAAGATGGCTATGTGTTCTTTGCCTGTAAGCCAGAGGAGCAGATACAACTGCCCATGCAGGCGGAACTCTATGACCGCCAGGGCAAGCTGGTATGGCGGCAGAAGATTCCCGACTATGGGTTGCCACCCTGGCTGAAGTTCAGGCACCAGCGCTAGCAGACCTGGGGAATAGGTACTTGAGGGGCAGCAATACATTGCCCAGGGAGTCAGGTTATTCAGACCACTTGTTGCATTCTTCCTGCGCAACAAGTGGTCTGAATAACCTGACTCCCTGCTCAGCCACTGCTCCTATCGCGACTTGCAAGATATCTCCGTCATCTCCGTTCCCTGTGTGGTATGCTGCTGCCACCGCGACGCAGGGGCGATCCTCACTGGAACGCGAACGAAATTTGCGATAGATGGCTCGCTTCGTGGGCGCAGTACGTATCTCAATGATCAGTTCGTCGGGACGCAACGTCGTTTCGTAGTAACCAGTAATCAGATCCTCTACGGGTATCGCTCGCTCACTCTGGTGGGTACGAGCGATCACAGTCGCGTTAAGGGCGTGCAGCATGGCAGGTGGATCGGAGGCGTAATCAGCATTCGCAAGCACTCCCCCTATCGTGGCCCGATTGCGTATCCGCGGACTGGCAACCTGGGAGAACGTATAGGCAAGCACGGGGCAGTTTGCACGCACGAGAGCCGAGCGTTCAATCTCACGGTGCGTGGTTGTCGCACCAATACGGAGTTGCTGCTCAGAGGCAATACCTTTCAGCTCTGGTACGCGATGCAAGGCGAGCAGTGCGGAAGGGGCCAGCACCTTTTGGCTCATCAGAACGCCAATGAAGGTCCCTCCTGCAATCACCGCTGCGTCATCTCCATAAGAATTCCGCATCTCGAGTGCCTCCGTTAGCGATGTCGGAACCAGCCAGCCTGGGATAGCCCTGGACATACTCTCTCTCTTTCTGCTGAACTCAAACAGTCTACTAAGAACGTGTTTTGTAAATCGCAGGAATAGCCTGCTAAGCTATTTCCACCCGTTTTCCAGAAAATGGTCTTGGATGAGGAAGCACAGATTATTGGAGCGGTTCTCGAACAGTTTTTGCAGATCACCCTCAGGAGACTCCACCTTGACGCATGATGCGGTGGATGTTACGCTATTCGCAGCAAATATATCTGTAACGGATATAGTAATGGACAGAGACTTCTACGAGAAAGGAATGAACAAATGGCTATTCGTACCGTGGTGTTTGATATTGGGGGTGTGCTGGAACTGGATGTGATTGAATTGGTGGATATTGGCCTCGATGCTCGATGGGAGCAGCACCTGGGCCTGCAACCTGGGGAATTGGATCGGCGCATGGAACCAATATGGCAGGCAGGCTCTCTGGGTGGGTGTACTGAGGAGAATGTGCATCAGGAGATGGGGAAACGCCTAGGGATGAATCAGGAGCAGGTAGAGGAGTACATGCGTGAGATGTGGGACTGGTACTGTGGCCGGTTGAATGTGCCGATGGCTGACTTTTTTCGCAGTTTGCGCCCACGCTATCAGACGGCCATCCTGAGCAATAGCTTTGTGGGTGCTCGGCGCGAAGAGCAGCAACGCTACCATTTTGAGGAGATGTGCGATCTGATCATCTATACTCACGAGGAGGGCATCGCCAAGCCTGACCCACGCATCTATGAACTGACCTGCAAGCGTCTAGGTGTGCAACCCGCGCAGATGCTGTTTCTGGATGATAACCAGCAGAATATTGCAACGGCGCATGCGCTGGGTATCCACGCCATTCACTGTAGCGAGACTGAGCAGGCCATCGCCGATGTGCAGGCATGTTTACGGGGACATGCCTGACTCTCCTGTTCTTTTTTTCCGCAAACTGCTCAAAGGGCTTGAGTACGTGCCGCGTGTGAACATTCCCGATAAGCTAAAAAGTTATGCTGCGGCGAAGCGCGAGATCCTGCCTGGGGTGGAGCATCGACAGCACAAACGACTCAACAATCGGGCTGAGAACTCGCATCAACCCACCCGACTGCGCGAGAAGAAACTGCGGGGCTTCAAATCGGCAGAGCATGAACAATGCTTTCTTTCTACCTTTGGTTCCATTTATGAGCATTTCAAGCCGCGAAGTCACCATATGAAAGCTAAGGAGTACTGTGCCACGTTACGGTGTCGATTCCAAGCCTGGAACGAGGTGACTGGAGTGGAACTGGTCGCATAATGACACTCCTTCCCCAATATTTCGTTGCTCTCCAACACCTGTTTTCATTATAGCTCAGCAACATACTCCGTTTCTACGAATAAGTTGACAATATGTTTCAATACCCCTTTGGTTGAGATCTCTTAAGCGAGGATAGCCATTACAGCTATGGAAAAAACGGTGTATGCATGAAGAGTCAGAAAAGTATGATATCTTTCTTGCACGCAATTGTTCTCTCAAAGATACAAAACGTAAGGAGATTTCTTCATGAAGAAGGTTGTTTTTATTGGAGCAACGAGCATGTTCTTGCTGCTGAGCATCGCTCTGGGTCTTTTCACAGTCCAAGCATTCTCGGTCTCGGCAAAAGGGACGCACAAAAAGCATCAGCCTGTCACGAAAGCTACCGCGACAAGCATTTCTCGGAGTGGAAGCGGCACAACTCACAGAGGAAAGAGTCCATCTGGTTCATCACCGTTAGAGCAAAGACTGTTCACACAAATGAACAACGATCGTGCTGCTCAAGGTTTGCCAGCATACACTCTTAATGCTGTACTTTCCACTGGTGCGCGTCACCATAGTGTTGCCATGACACAGCCACGTTGTGGCCTCTCTCATCAATGCCCAGGTGAGCCAACTCTAGGTCAGCGCATCACAAACGAGGGTATCCACTGGATGACGTGCGGCGAGAACGCTGGCTATACCTCTCCCTATCCCGACGCGTGGACTGCAGTTCAGCAAAACATTGAGCAAGGAATGCTTAAAGAGCAGCCACCCAACGATGGACACCGCAAGAATCTTCTCAGTCCCGCCTTTCATCAAGTCGGCATCGGTATCGTGATCGACGCGAAAGGACTCGTTTGGGTGACAGAAGACTTTACGAACTAATCCCCTTCAACACAACGGACTGCCACGTTTATGTGAACCACTACCAATGATCTGATGGGGGTTGTACGAAGACCACCTGTCTTGGTGAATTCAAGTCATCAGAACTCGAGTCAGTAGACCTGGCGGGGACAGGACGAAGAGATGAGAGGGAATCGTTGAGAGCCTTGAGACCCAGGTCTACGTATTTGCCAGGAGTGAGGTCTTCATTCTGGCTCTGGTAGTTGACATGGAGGTAAAAGGTCCACGTCCCTCCTTCGACGATGGTCGAGCTCGCTTTATCATTGAAATTGAGCTGGCGGAGGTTTGCTACTGCATCGGTGATTAAAGTGGACCCATGTGTCAGGTTCATCCGCAGCTTCCGTGCTAAGCTCTACAAGAAAGAAAATGAGTTGTTGCTGGATACATTCTATAAGCCGATTGGCTAGAATTGCATTTTCCAAGATTGCTTCCATAGCACGGAAGCTGCGGAAGAACCAGTTTCTGAAGGGTATTATACACGAACTCCATCAAGCTTCGTCTTCTTAAGAGAAAGCTTGATGGAGTTCGCGGAATCAGACGCTTTGACGAGGTGTCAAACCGTTACGGATAGCTCACCACGGTGACCGGGGTATCAGGGTTGGCGGAGGTCGACGATCCACCCGTGTCGTTGACCACATGCAGAATGCCACCAGACCCAG
>JAABUQ010001628.1_pt1 | contig 47496 bp, 42 predicted proteins | sample 5560001 | NCBI WGS metagenome assembly JAABUQ01 (sample SAMN10711888, study PRJNA513371) | rock metagenome | isolation source: Antarctica rocks | place: Antarctica: Victoria Land, Finger Mt nord | collected 2015-12-18
AACCCCGGCAAAGCAGGCGGCGAACTCTTCCATGGCAGCGCCTCAATGCTGAACCCCGCGTTTAGAGGCCAGCCACGGCGCCGCCGGCAACCCTCGCCCTCACCGGTCATATGCGATAGCCCTGGAGCGGGCTGCGGACCGCCTTGACGAGGCTGCCTGCATGGGCGGAGGCTGCGCGCCCGGCTGCACAATGGAGATCGAATGGCCGCTTATCCCTTCGTGACGCTCGACGTGTTCACCGATCAGCGCTTCGGCGGCAACCCGCTGGCGGTCTTCCCGGACGCGGCCGGGCTGGACGCCAAGGCCATGCAGGCGCTGGCCCGCGAGTTCAACCTCAGCGAGACGGCATTCGTCCTGCCGCCCGACGCGCCCTCCAACACGGCGCGGGTGCGGATCTTCACGCCGCAGGCGGAGGTGCCGTTTGCCGGGCACCCGAACGTGGGCACCGCCTGGGTCCTGGCCGGCCTGGGCCGGGACCGGGACGGCGTGCTGCGGTTCGAGGAAGAGGCCGGCTTGGTCGAGGTTTCGGTCGAGCGCAGGGACGGGCAGGTGGCGGGCTGCCGCGTCGCCGCGTCGCCGCGCCGCAAGCGCTGAGCCTGGCCGATGCGCCCGCGCTGGATGACCTCGCGGCCTGCGCCGGGTTGGCGGCCGGAGACATCTCCGCTGCCACGGCCGCGTCCGTGGGCACGCCAGCGGTATTCGCGGCCGTGCCGCCGGAGGCATTGGAGCGCGCCGCGCCGGACGCCGCTGCGTTCCGTGCCGCGGCCGGGCGACGCCGGGCATTTCCTGCTTTACCTTTACGCCCGCGACGTCGGAACCGTGCGCGCCCGGTCGTTCGCGCCGCTCTATGGAATCAACGAGGACCCGGCGACCGGCAGCGCCGGCGCGGCCCTGGCTGCCTTGCTGCTGCATGGGGACGGCGGCGACACCCTGGCGCTCGACATCCGGCAGGGCGTCGAAATGGGCCGCCCCAGCCGGATGCAGGCCGGCGCGGACCGGGACGCCGATGGCGGCATACGCGCCTGGGTGGGCGGCCGTTGCGTGCCCGTGCTGCGCGGCGAGGCCCAGGCGTAGGCGCCGGCCTCGGCCTGAACGGATCGGACTCGACGTCCCCGCGCCTGCTGGATCAAGCAACGGGCATGGTGGGCCGAGCGGAACCCGGCGGCGGCATGGGAGCCAAATTGTTGCGGTATTGATTTGGAGGGGGTTTCGGGCCACGCTCTATAGTGTTCTGCAGCATGGCATTGAGAGTTCAGCATGACGGGTGCAACGCGGCAGGTTTTCAGCGGAACCGGGAACGGAGATCCGGCCCCGTCGATCATCTCGCAGGCGCCGACAACACCCAAGTCCACCAATGGCACCTTCAAGAAGGTCGTTACCTTCCTGGCGTTCCCTGTTTTCTACGCCCTCAACCGGCCGAGCCTGCAAATCCTGGCCGAACTCGCCTACGACTTCGCGCTTCGCTGGAACGGATTTGCCATAGGGTTTCAGGGTCGCCATGGGCTTAGCCACGCCGAGGAACGCTTCCTAAGCCGTCGCTTGCCGGCCATTGCAAACGGCGTGCTGTTCGATGTCGGCGCCAACCACGGGTTCTATACGCGGTTTCTACACCGGCTTTCGCCGGAGTCGCGCATCCATGCGTTCGAGCCACATCCCAAGACCTTCGCCTCCTTGCAGCAGCGCGCAGCCGGGCCGCAGATTACGCTGGTCAACATGGCTGTCTCCGACCGTAGCGGGACGATGCAGCTTTATGATTTCGCGAACGCCGACGGCTCCACCCAGGCCAGCCTTGCGCAAGCCTCAGTGGGCATGTTCGATCCCGACACCGTATCGCACAAGGTCGAGGTGACGACCATTGACGCCTATATGGCGAAGGTGGGGATCGAAGTGATCGACTTTCTGAAAGTCGATACCGAAGGATTTGACGTCAATGTGTTGCGGGGAGCGAAAGGCGCTTTAGACAGGGGAGCGATCAAGACCATACAGTTCGAGTTCATCCCAGCAAACATTGCGATGCGCGTCACCATGCGCGACTTCTTCGAGATCCTGCATGGCTATAAGCTGTTCCGGCTATGTCTGAATGGAGACCTGATGCCGCTCCGGCATTATGACGTGAAGCGATGCGAGATTTACATAACCCATAATATTGTTGCGTTGCGCGGAGGCTGAGGCGCACAGGCCGAGTCGCCGGCCTCGGCCCGAACAGACCGGATGCGGCGGGAAGCCGCCGCTAACGCGAGGCCGGAGTGTCGGGGCTGCGCGGCGGGTCCACGGCCTCGTCGTGCAGCAATTGCTGGTCGAGCTGGCCCACCGACCGCTTGTTCTGGTCCACCTGCCCCCTGGGCGCCCGAACCCCGGCCTGTTTTTCGCGCCGGATCACCTCCGACTGGGTCGGCTGGTGGTCCAGACCGCCCCACTCGGGGCTGTCGCGATGCGCCTGCGCGCTGGCGCCGGTTGCGGATGCAAGCAGGATCGCGACAGCCAGCCCTCCTATCGTGCCCCTTAGCGGATCGGGCTGACGCGCAAGGCGCGGCGCTGCGGCGGCACTGGCGAGGACGGCGGATGGGCTGGCAGGCAAAACAGCCGGGGTGCGAGGCATAGGGGGTCTCCTCAACTCAAGCAAGGCTTTCGACTGCCGCCGTCACCGCTGCATCTGCATGACGCGGTCCATTGACGGCATGTTGTGGTTCAAGTGCCCCATGATCCAGAGCGACCCGCCGATCAGCAGGATGACGATGAGCACGCCCATTGCGAGCGCCATGACGTTGTTGACGTTGTCCGGCCCGGTCGTGATGTGGAGGAAGAACACCAGGTGGACGCCCATCTGCGCGAGGGCAAGCGTGAAAATCGCGATCGGGATGCTGGGCTGCCACACGAGCGATGTGCTCGCAACAAAGAAGGACACGCCGGTGAGCAGCACCGCGAGCAGCAGGCCGATGACATAGGTGCGGAGGCCCTCCGCGACGTTGTGGCCGTCCCTTTGCTCGTCGCCGGGCGCCCGGTCCCCTTTGTGCCCGTCAGGCCGATGCGCGGCGTAGTCATAGTCATGCGCGGCTTGGCTCATTGCCCGGCTCCCATCAGGTACACTATGGAGAACAGCGCGACCCAGACGATGTCGAGCGCGTGCCAGAACAGGCTGAAGCACAGCACGCGGCGGAGGATGTCGTCGCGGTAGCCCTTGGCGAACACCTGGGCCATCATGGTCAGCAGCCACAGCAGCCCGGCGGTCACGTGCAGCCCGTGGCAGCCCACCAGGGTGAAGAACGCCGACAGGAAGGCGCTGCGCTGCGGGCCGTTGCCGCTGGCCACCATACCGGCGAACTCGCTCACCTCCAGGGCGATGAAGCCGGCGCCGAGCACGAAGGTCACGGCCATCGCGCCGTAGAACCAGGTGCCCTTACGCGCCTGGAGGCCGACCGTCGCGATCCCGCAGGTGAAGCTCGACAGGAGCAGGCAGCCGGTCTCGACGGCGGTGTTGCGGAGGTCGAACAGCTCCCGCCCGCCCGGGCCGCCCGCGGTTTCCCCGGACAGCACCGCGTAGGCCGCGAAGAACGCGGAGAACATGATGATGTCGCTGAGCAGGAAGATCCAGAAGCCATAGCCGACGATGATGCGTTTGGACGCCGGGGCGCGCTCCGCATGCTCGGTGTTCTGCGCCCGGTCCTGGGACTCTCTTCCGTGCCCAACCTGGTTCCGGTCCGCGCGGGGCGGGGGCCGCGTCCTGCCGCCGGAGTCCGGGCGCAAGGAGTCCGGGCGCAATCCGTCTGGCGGAAGGCCGGGCAAGGGACCTCCTGGCCCAGGGCCAGGCCCGGCGGGAACCGCCACGTCGCCCCGCGCCCTGAACGGCAACAGGAAGGCTGCCGTCACCACGGCGCCGCCAAGCAGCGGCTTCCACCAGCCATGGCGGGCCGCAGGCCGCTCCAGCGTCGTCCCGTCGTGCCCGGCGCCGTCCCGCGCCTCTTCGGAGGGCGCGGTCATTGGGCGGCCTGCAGGGCATAGGCCTTATCGACCGCCGCCCGGTGGGCCCGGTCGATCTGCGCCACCTCGGCCGCCGGGATGACGTACTCGCTCCGGTTCCGCCAGGCGAAGACCACGAAAGTGGCGAACGCGCCGGCAGCGCCCAGGGCCACCATCCACCAGATATGCCAGATCAGCGCGAAGCCCATGACGGTGGCGAAGAACGCGCAGATGAAGCCGGTCGGGCTGTTCCGCGGCATCTCGATCTCGGCGTAGGCCGGCTCTTCCTCCGCATGCGCCTGCTCGCGCCCGCGCTCCTTTATGCCCCAGTAGGCGTCCTCGCCCGTCACCTCGGGCAGCACGGCGAAGTTGAAGGCGGGCGGCGGCGAGGCGGTGGCCCATTCCAGCGACCGTCCGTTCCAGGGATCGCCGGTCAGGTCCCGCAAGGACTCGCGATTGCGGATGCTGACCACAAGCTGCGCCACCTGCAGGACGATGCCGGCCAGGATGATCAGGGCACCCAGGGCCGCGATCAGCAGCCAGGGCCGCCAGGCCGCCACGTCGTAGTGCTGCATGCGGCGCGTCATGCCCTCCAGTCCCAGCACGTACAGCGGCATGAACGCCACGTAGAAGCCGACGAGCCAGCACCAGAACGCCCAATTGCCCAGGCGCTCGTCCAGGCGAAAACCGAACGCCTTGGGGAACCAGTAGCTGTAGCCGGCGAACGCGCCGAACAGCACGCCGCCGATGACGACGTTATGGAAGTGCGCCACCAGGAACAGGCTGTTGTGCAGCACGAAGTCCGCCGGCGGCTCCGCCAGCAGCACGCCGGTCATGCCGCCAAGCACGAACGTGACCATGAAGCCGACCGCCCACAGCATCGGCGGCGCGTAGGTGACGCGCCCGCCATACATGGTGAACAGCCAGTTGAACACCTTCACCCCCGTGGGCACGGCGATGATCATGGACAGGATGCCGAAGATCGCGTTCACGTCCCCGCCCGCCCCCATGGTGAAGAAGTGGTGCAGCCACACGCTGAACGCGAGCACGAAGATCACCATAGTCGCGGCCACCATGGAGCGATAGCCGAACAAGGGCTTCTGCGAGAAGGTCGAGATCACCTCCGAGAACACGCCGAAGGCCGGCAGGATCAGGATGTAGACCTCCGGATGGCCCCAGGCCCAAATGAGGTTCATGAACATCATCACGTTGCCGCCGGCCTCGTTGGTGAAGAAGTGGAAGCCGAGGTAGCGGTCGAGCAGCAGCATCGCGAGCGTGGCCGTGAGGATCGGGAAGGCGGCCACAATCAGCAGGTTGGAGGCGAGCGAGGTCCAGCAGAACATCGGCATGCGCAAGTAGGTCATGCCGGGCGCGTGCATCTTGAGGATGGTCGTGACCAGGTTGACGCCCGACAGCAGCGTGCCGATGCCCGAGATCTGCAGCGCCCATAAGTAATAGTCCACGCCGACCCCGGGCGAGTAGGCGATCTCCGACAAGGGCGGGTAGGGCAGCCAGCCGGTGCGGGCGAACTCGCCCACCACGAGCGAGATGTTGACCAGCAACGCGCCCGTGGCCGTCAGCCAGAAGCTGACCGAGTTGAGCGTGGGGAACGCCACGTCGCGGATGCCGAGCTGCAAGGGCACCGCGAAGTTCATCAATCCGATCATGAACGTCATGGCCACGAAGAAGATCATCATGGTGCCGTGCGCCGAGAAGATCTGGTCGTAGTGGTCGGGCGGCAGGTAGCCCGGCGCGTGATAGGCCAGCGCCTGCTGCGAGCGCATCAGGAGCGCGTCCGAGAAGCCGCGCAGCAGCATGACCAGCGCCAGCAGGCAGTACATGACGCCGATCCGCTTGTGATCGACGCTGGTGATCCACTCGCGCCACAGGTAAGGCAGGTGGCCCTTGACCACGATCCAGCCGAGCACCCCCAGCAGGATCACGCCGACAAACCCGGCAGCGACGAGCGGGATCGGCTGGTCGAGCGGAATGGCCGCCCAGGTCAGTTTGCCCAACATGCTAATGCTCTCCTGTTGCAGGGACGGCCGGTTCAGCCTGGGCGGTTTGCGCCGCGGCCGCGTCGGTTCCCGCTTCCTGCCCGGCTTGGCCGCCGCCCGATCCCTTCGGGCCCGGCGCGGGCGCGATCTCCTGGCTGACGATCCGCGAGAACAGTTCGGGGTCGGCGTCGCGATAGGTGGAGGGGCGGTCCGCGATGCTCTGCTTGGCCAGCTCGGCGTAGCTTACGGCGTTCAGCGCCGGGCCGTCCTTGCGCGTCGCCTCCACCCACTCGGCGAAGTCCGAAGCGTTCAACGCCTTGACCTCGAAATGCATGTCTGAGAAGCCGTCGCCGCTGTAGTGGGTGGACAGCCCCCACAGGGTACCGGGCTTGTCCGCCTGCAGGTTGAGGTTCGCCACCATGCCGTTCATCGTGTAGATCATGCTGCCGAGCTGGGGGATGAAGAACGAGTCCATCACGCTGGCGGAGGTGAGCTGGAAGTGCACGGGCCGGCCGGCCGGGATCATGAGCTGGTTCACGCTGGCGACGTGCTGGTCCGGGTAGATGAACAGCCACTTCCAATCCAGCGACACGACCTGGACCTCCAGCGCCGGCGTCTTCGACTCAAGCGGCTTCGCGGGGTCCAGCTCGTGCGAGCCGACCCACGCCACGCCGCCCAGCAGGGTGATGGTCAGCAGCGGGATGGCCCAGGTCACCAGCTCGATGCGCCCGGAGTACGCGAAGTCCGGCAGGCGCAGGGCGCGCGGGTTGGACGCCCGGAACCACCAGGCGAATGCGAGGGTCGCCAAGACGGTGGGGCCAACGATGGCCATCATGATCAGCATGGAGTCGAACAGAATCGAGCGGTTCGCCGACGCGACGGGACCCGCCGGGTCGAGCACGGCCGGCTGGCACGCCGCCAGGGCCAGGGATGCCGCCAGGATGCTGCATCGCGCCATCCAGCGGCGGACAGCCGGCGCACGGGGAGGCGGTCCGCCTGCCACGGCATGTGCCAGGCCGTGGCTCGAAGCTGTGCTCACCATTCCACCCGCCCATCAGAACTCGCCGCGCTGCGCCTGCATGAGCGACGATGCGTGACTCACGCCCTGAATGCATTGTGCACCAGGGCGGCTTTCCTCTTGCGATATCCGGTCATCTAGGTGTGAACGGTAGTTCGGCTAGATAGTTCGTCCGCTCGCGGCCATGAACCATTTTCAGACGTCCATGACCGATTTTCATATGAACCGGACCCGAGACTTTCCGGGGAACGGTCCTGAACGCCGGCGGCGTCAACCTATTCAGGGTTGTGTCCGACCTTGACTGCACCACCACTCACGGCGCCGCGCATTGGAAAGGCCTTCAGGCGAGCACCTCCGGCACCTTGTCCGCCGGCGGCGTGTTGCGGGAGCGGCTGATCCGGGGCGTGCCGTCGATCACCACCATGCCGACGCCGGGTAGGTCGCCCAACCGCACGCATTCCAGCAGGTCGCGCCCGGCCGAGTGCTGCGCCCGGTCGAGCAGCACGAAGTCCGCGGCCCGCCCGACCTCGATCAGCCCGGTGTCCAGCGCGCGCATCCGCGCCGTGTTGCCGGTGCCGAAGCAGAACGCCACCTCCGCCGGAACGTCGCCGAGCGAGGACAGCATCGCGATCATCCGCAGGATGCCGAGCGGCTGCACGCCGGACCCGGCGGGTCCGTCGGTGCCGAGGATGACGCGCTCCAACTGCCCCATCTCCCGCGCGGTCCGCATGGCAAACAGCGCCGCGCGCTCGTTGCCGTTGTGCACCAGCTCCAGCCCGCGTTGGCAGCCCTCGCAGATGCAGCGGATCTCGCGGTCGGGCAGGGCGGTGTGGCCGCCGTTGACGTGGCCGACCACGTCCGTGTCGGCTTCCAGCACCACGGCCGCGTCGATCAGGCCGGAGCCGGGAATGGACGGCCCGCCGGTGTGGATGGTGGACTGGATGCCGTACTGCCGCGCCCAGGCGACCATGCGCCGCGCCGTCGGGCCGTCCTTGACGCCGCCCAATCCCACCTCGCCCAGCAGGCGCACCCCGGCGTCCGCGAGTTCCTTGAAGTCGTGCTCCTCCATGTCCGGCTCAATCACCGGAGCGCCGGCGTGAATTTTCATGCCGCCGGGGCGGAAGGCGGTGAAGGCGCGTTGGGCGAACACCGCCATCGCCTTCAGCCCCACCACGTCCCGCGGACGGCCCGGCGTGTGCACCTCGCCCGCGGAGATCATCGTCGTGACGCCGCCGTGCAGCGTGGATTCGATCCAGTTCAACTGGCTCTGCCGCGGCGTCCAGTCGCCCGCGACGGGGTGGACGTGGCTGTCGATCAGGCCGGGCGCCAGGGCGCAGCCATGCGCGTCGATCACGGTGGTGGCGCCCTCCACGTCGATCTCCGACGCGCGGCCGACCGCCGTGATCCGCCCGCCCACGGCGACCACCGCATCGGCGTCCAGGATCGGCCGCCCGATGTCGCCGGACAGCAGCAGCCCTATGTTGCGGATCAGCAGCTTCGCCTTGGGATCGGCTGCGTTCGTCGTGTCCTGTGCCATGGGGGATTCTCCTGTCCGTGTTCAGACCGCCAGATAGCGCCCGTGCGTGCCGGCGTCGGCCTGCAGCGCGGCCATGCTGCCCGTCCAGGCCACCCGGCCGCTTTCCAGGATCACCGCCTGCGTCGCGACCTCCGCTGCGAAGTGCAGGTTCTGCTCCGCCAGCAGGATGCTCAAGCCTTCCTGCCGCACCGCCTGGATCGCGGCGGCCATCTGCTCGACGATCAAGGGCGACAGGCCTTCGCTCGGCTCGTCCAGCAGGAGCAGGCGCGGGTTGCCCATCAGGGTTCGGGCGATGGCGAGCATCTGCTGCTCGCCGCCGCTCATGCGCCCGCCGGGCCGCCGGCGCATGACGCCGAGGTTGGGGAACAGGGCGAACAGCCGCTCCGGCGTCCAGGGACGCAGCCCGGCCCGCGCCGGCTGCCGGCCCACGTCAAGGTTCTCCATCACCGTCAGCTCCGCGAAGATCCGGCGCTCCTCCGGCACGTAGCCCAGGCCCAGTTGCGCGCGGCGGTATGGCTCCATGCGCGCCACGTCACGATCTCCGAACTGCACGCGGCCGGCGGTCGGGCGCACCAGGCCGATCAGCGACTTCATCACCGTGCTCTTGCCCGCGCCGTTGCGGCCCAGCAGCACGGACACCTCGCCGGGGCCGACGGCGAAGCCCACGTCATGCAGGACGTGCGCCTGGCCGTAGAAGCTGTTGAGGCCCTCGACCGCCAGCATCAATGCCCCCCGCTGGTGCGCCCGGCGCCGAGATAGATCGCCCGCACCTGCGGATCGGCGCGGATGGCCTCGGGCGCTCCAGAGGCGATCAGCGCGCCGCGCGCCAGCACCGCGATGCGGTCGGACACGCCGAACACCACGTCCATGTCATGTTCGGTGAACAGCACGGCCAAACCGCGCTCGGTCGCGATGCTGCGCACCAGTTGCATCAGCGCGACCCGCTCCCGCGGCGCCATGCCGGCGGTCGGCTCGTCCATCAGCAGCAGGCGCGGCTTGGCGGCGAGCGCCATGGCGAGTTCGAGCCGCTTGAGGTCGCCATAGGCCAGCACGCCCGCCGCCCGCTCCGCCTGCGCCGCAAGCCCCACCTGAGCGAGCAGCGCCTCCGCTGCCGGGCGTTCCAACTCGGCGGCAGGCCGCCACCAGCGCCAGGTCCCGCGGCGATGCGATACCACCGCGACCTGCACGTTCTCCCGCGCGGTCATGGAGGCGAAGGTGGCCGTGACCTGAAACGTCCGCCCCACGCCCAGGCGGCAGATGCGGCGCGGCGACATGCCGCCGATGTCCCGCCCCGCCAGGCGCACCGAGCCGGCGTCCGGGCGCAACTGCCCGCCCACCATGTTGAAGCACGTCGTCTTGCCGGCGCCGTTGGGGCCGATCAGCGCCAGCATCTCGCCCGGCCCCACCGCGAACGACACGCCGTCCACCGCGAGGACGCCGCCGAAGGACTTGCGCAAGCCCTCCACGGCCAGCACCGTCACGCGCGCCGCAACCGGCGCTGCACGGCGCCTGCAATCCCCTCCGGGAACGCCAGCACCAGCAGCACGATGGCCGCCCCCAGCACCAGGCGCCAATACGCCGTCGCCCGCAGCAGCCCGTCATACAGCCCGGTATAGGCCAGCGCGCCGACCACCGGCCCGGCCATGGTCTGCACGCCCCCGAGCAGCACCATCACCAGCGCATCCATCGAGCGCGGGATGCTGACGACACCGGGGAACACGCTGCCCTTCGCAAAGGTGAACACCGCGCCCGCCAGGCCGGCCGCAGCGCCCGCCGCCACGAAGGCCGCCAAGCGGATGCGCTGCGTATCCAGCCCGATGGCCTCCGCCCGCAGCGGCGAATCCCGGGAAGCGCGCAGCGCGTAGCCGAACGGGGAATACAGGACACGCTGAAGCACGGCCGCCCCGCCCGCGCAAAGCGTCAAGGCCAGCAGGTAAACCGCGGCCGGACCCGACGCCCAGGCGGGCGGCCAAATTCCCAAAATGCCGTTGTCGCCCCCGGTCAGCGCGACCCACTGGAACGCCGCCGCCCAGACGATCTGCGCGAAGGCGAGGGTAAGCATGGCCAGGTACACGCCCGACAGCCGCACCACGAACGCGCCGAACAGCGCCGCGGCCACGCCTGCCGCCAGCGGCGCCAGCAGCAGCCCCGCCGGCATCGGCGCCCTCAGCCACTGCGCCGACAGCCCGGCGGCGTAAGCCCCGATGCCGAACCAGGCTGCATGGCCGAAGCTCGCCATGCCGCCCGGCCCCATGACGAAATGCAGGCTCGCGGCGAACAGCACCGCGACCGCCGCTTCCGTCAGGATCGACAGCGCATAGGGACCGGCCAGCAGCGGCGCCGCCAACGCCGCCAGCAGGAGCAGCCCCCAGCCGAGCAGCATCCCCCGCGTGGGCGGGCGCACCAGAGTCGCCGTGCCAGCCAGGGCGGTCGGCGCCGTGCCGCGGCCCAGCAGCCCGTTCGGCCGCAGCACCAGCACCGCTGCCATCACCGCGAACACCAGCACCAGCGTCGCCTTGGGGATCAACACCACGCCGAACGCCTGCAGCAGCCCGATCAGCAGGCTCGCCAGATACGCCCCGGCGATGCTGCCGAGGCCGCCGATCACCACCACCACGAAGGCGTCGGTGACGACGGACAGGTCGATGCCGAGGTTGGCCGACCCGTCCGGCAAGCCGAGCGCCCCGGCCAGCCCCGCCAGCCCGGCGCCGAGCGCGAACACGGAGGTGAACAGCACCCGCTGATCCACCCCAAGCGCGCCCACCATCTCCCGGTCCCACGTCGCCGCCCGCACCAGCCGCCCCCACCGCGTGCGGTTGAACAGGAGCCACAGCACGGCCAGCACCGCCGGGCCGATGGCGATCAGCGCCAGGTCGTAAACCGGGAACCGCTCGCCCGCGATGAGGACATAGGCGCGCAGCCAGGGCGGGCGGGAGATCGTGAGGTCATCCGGCCCCCACACGGCGAGCGCCGCGTCCTGCACGATCAGCACGACGCCGAAGGTGGCCAGCAATTGGAACAGCTCGGGCGAGCGGTAAAGCCGGCGCAGCAGCCCCATTTCCAGCAGCGCGCCAAACGCCGCCAGCCCGGCCGCGGTTTCAGCCACGCCCAGCGCGAACCACGCCGGGTCGCGCGGCAAGCGGGTCAGCAGGGTCCAGCCGAGATAGGCGCCCAGCATGGTCAGGCTGCCATGCGCGAAGTTCACCACGCGGGTCACGCCGAAGATCACCGTCAGCCCCGACGCGACCAGGAAGAGCGAGGACGCCCCGGCCAGCCCGGTCAGCGCGTGAACCAGCAGGGCGTCCATGCGGGCCTAGCGCCGCAGCGTGCGGACCTCGGCGTCCGACGGCTGCGCGTCCTTGCCGTCCACGTACTGCCAATCGGTCATGGTCCCCTCGCTGCCCTTGAGCGCGGTCCGGCCGACGAAGGTGCCGAAGGTGCTCTGATGGTCGGCGGCGCGGTACATCGCCGGGCCGAAGGGCGAGGCGAACGGCAGGCCCTCGAAGGCGGCGACCAGCTTATCCGCGTCCATGCTCTTGGCCCGGGCGACCCCGGCGGCGATGGAGTGCAGCAGCGTGTAGCCCACCACCGAACCCATGCGCGGCGCCTGCTTGAAGCGGTCCTGATAGGCGCTCTCGAACCCGCGGGCGGACGGCACCTGGCCGACGGGGTAGCCGGTGACGAGCCAGCCCTCCGGCGTCTCGTCGCCGAGCGGCAGCAGGTACTCCGGCTCCCCGGTCAGCACGGACACCACGTCCCGCCCCTCGAACAGCCCGCGCGTGTTGCCTTGGCGCACGAAGTTGGTGAGGTCGGGGCCGAACAGAACGTTGAAGATGCCGTCGGGCTTGGCGCCGGCCAGCGCCTGCACCGTGGCCCCGGCGTCGATCTTGCCAAGCGCCGGGAGCTGGTCGGCGACAAACTCCACCTCCGGACGCCGCGCCTTCAGCAGCGTCTTGAACCACCGCACCGCCGACTGGCCGTACTCGTAGTTCGGCGCAACCGTCGCCCAGCGCGTCGCCTTGAGCTTCGCCGCTTCCGGCAGCAGCATCGCGACCTGCATGTAGGTGGACGGGCGCAGCCGGAAGCAGGTCGGGTTGCCGCGGTCCCAGACCAGCGCGTCGGTCAGCGGCTCGCCTGCGACATACAGCCTGTTGTTGCGCGCCGCGAAGTCGCTCAACGCGAGGCCCACGTTGGACAGGAAGCCGCCCGCCAGCAGGTCCACCTTCGCGTCTGACAGCAGCTCGCCTGCAAGCTGCGTCGCGGTTTGCGGCTGCCCGGCGTCGTCCCGGCTCAGGACCTCGATCTTCCGCCCGGCCACGCCGCCCTGCGCGTTGATCTCGTCCACCGCCACCTGCCAGCCGTTGCGGTACGGCACGGTGAAGGCCGGCACGGCGGTGTAGCTGTTGATCTCGCCGATGCGGATCGGCGCGTTGCCCTGGGCACGCACGACCGCCGGCGCCGCCAGCCCCACGGCGGCCGTCCCGAGCAAACCCCGTCGTGTCAGCATGTCCGCCCACCCATGGCGCAGGAGATGAATGAGGTCATTGGCGTGCATCCAATCGACTGGCAGCCGCCCACTCTGTCAAGCAAATAGCTTGCCGTCTTGACCATGGCCGCCGGTTCTGGTCCGACTGAGCGCCATGACCGACCTGAACCCGCTGCTGGCACCCTGGACCACGCCCTTCGGGGTGCCGCCGTTCGACCGCATCCGCCCGGAGCATTTCGCCGGAGCGTTCGATCACGCCATGCGCGAGCATCTGCAGGAGGTCGCGGCCATCGGCGCCGACCCGGCCGAGCCGAGCTTCGCCAACACCATTGAGGCCATGCAGCACAGCGGCCGGCTGCTCGCCCGGATCGGCATGGCGTTTTCCAACCTGGTGGTGAGCCTGGGCGGCGACGAGTTGCAGGCGGCCGACACGGAGATGTCGCCCAAGCTGGCGCAGCACGGCACGCAGGTCTCGCTCGACCCGCAGCTCTTCGCCCGCGTGGACGCGCTGCACCGGCGACGCGACGAGTTGGGGCTGGAAGAGGACCAGCGGCGGCTGTTGGAGCGGACGCACCTCGGCATGATGCGTAGCGGCGCGGCGCTGGGTCCTGACGAGCGGGCGCGGATGGCCGCCATCTCGGAACGCCTCGCGGTGCTGCACACCCAGTTCGGCCAGAACGTGCTGCACGACGAGAAGGCGTGGCACCTGCCGCTGGCGGAGGCGGGCCTCGACGGCCTGCCGGACTTCGTGCGGGAAACGGCGCGGCAGGCGGCGGCGGAGCGCGGGGCGCCGGGCCACGTCGTCACGCTGTCGCGCTCGCTGATCGAGCCGTTTCTGACCTTCTCGTCCCGCCGCGACCTGCGCCAGGTGGCCTATGAGGCCTGGATCGCCCGCGGCGCGCAGGCGGGCGCGCACGACAACCGGGCGCTGATCCCCGAGATCTTGGCGCTCCGCGCGGAGCGGGCCCGGCTGCTCGGCTATCCGAGCTTTGCCGCCTTCCGCCTGGCGGACAGCATGGCCGGCACGCCGGAGGCGGTCGAAGGGCTGCTGGCCGAGGTGTGGGAACCCGCGAAGCGCAAGGCCGCCGCCGAGCGCGACCGGCTGCTGGCCGTGGCGCGCGGCGAGGGGTTCAACGGCGCGCTGGCCCCCTGGGACTGGCGCCATTACGCGGAGAAGGTGCGCTGCGCCGACTACGCCATCGACGCCGGGGAGCTGAAACCGTATTTCGTGCTGGAGAACATCGAGCAGGCGGCGTTCGACACCGCGGCGCGGCTGTTCGGCCTCAGCTTCACCCTGCGCCCGGACGTGGCCCCCTACCATCCCGACGTGCGGGCCTACGAGGTGCGGGACGCCGCCGGGCACGTCGGCCTGTTCCTGGCGGATCCTTTCGCCCGGGCAGACAAGCGGTCCGGCGCCTGGATGAGCAGCTACCGCGACCAGGAAAGCATGGACGGGGAGGTATCCCCGGTCATCGTCAACAACAACAACTTCGCCCGTGGCGAGCCGACGCTGCTCAGCTTCGACGACGCGGAAACGCTGTTCCACGAGTTCGGCCACGCCTTGCACGGGCTGCTCAGCCGGGTGCGCTACCCCGCGCAGTCCGGCACGTCCGTCCGCCGCGACTTCGTGGAGTTCCCTTCGCAAGTGTACGAGCATTGGCTGTCCGTGCCCGACACGCTGCGCCGCTATGCCCGGCACCAATCGACCGGGGAGCCGATCCCGGACGCCCTGATCGCGCGGCTGCTGGCGGCGCGCGGGTTCAACCAGGGGTTCGGCACGGTGGAATACACCGCCTCCGCGCTGATCGACATGGCGCTGCACAGCCACCCGGACCCGCAATCGGTGGACATCGACGCCTTCGAGCGGGAGTTCCTGGGGCGCGTCGGCATGCCGCCGGAGATCGGCATCCGGCACCGACCGGCGCATTTCCAGCATCTGTTCGCCGGCGGCGGCTACGCGGCGGGCTACTACTCCTATCTTTGGGCGGAGGTGCTGGACGCGGACGGGTTCCAGGCGTTCGAGGACGCGGGCGACCCGTTCGATTCCGCCTTGGCCGGGCGGCTCCGCACGGTGCTGGGCGCGGGCGACACGCAGGACCCGATGCAGCTTTACGTCGCCTTCCGCGGGCGGGCGCCCAGCACGGCGGCCCTGCTGCGCAGCCGGGACCTGGCGGCGTGAGGTTATCCTTGAAGCTGCCACGCCCTGGGTGAGGCGATCCGGTTCGTTTTGTGGTACTAACCCCGGTCCTCTGGTTCAGGACGGGGCTGGCGTGCTCCGTTAGTTTGCCGAAACGCATCCGGACTGGAACCCTGGCGATGCCGCCGACCCAAGACGCAGCTAAATTCCGCCTCAAAGGGCGTCAGGCATGCAGCGGGCCTCTTCGGCTCTCAAAGGCGACATCGCGTTCTGAAAGTCATCCCATGCTTCCCCTGCCCAACGATCCGCCATTCCGTTCCGTCCGTTTCGAGCTGCTGGCCGACGCCGAACCCGGTCTGGCCGTTCGTGCGCTGGCACCTTTCGCCCGGCGCAACCTGATCCCCGACGCGGTGCGTATGCAGCGCCGGGGCGCGGCCATGCTGATTGAGATCAGGGCGGATGCCATGCCGTCGGAGATGCTGCATCTGGTCGAAGGCAACCTGCGGCAGATCGTCGGGGTGCAGCGGCTTGTTGTAGTGTTGTGCGCTGAGCAGCGGAAAGCCGGGTAGGGGCTGACGTGCCGCCGCATCCGACGCGCGACGGCATCCGCATCAGGCAGGAATCGATACCCAGCCCGGCGCTGCCATGCAAGTTCCGGTAATTGGTGGGCCGAGGAGGATTCGAACCGCCGACCTCACGCTTATCAAGCGTGTGCTCTGAAGCCCGCTGAGCTATCAGCCCACCGTTTTGTAGCTTATTTGCAACGAGTAATCAACCCTGAAGTGGCAACGTCTATGGGACGATTCTGCACTCGGTCCCAACCGGGAACGCCGTCGCGGCCGGCACCGTCGCCAGGACATTATACCAGGCGTGTGGCTCGGGAAGCTGCACTGGGGACCGTACTTGCACGACATAAAGGTCATGTACCACCGCGTGATCGCTGGCGCGGAACTCGCCGGCATGGGCGAACATGTCCTCGAACCTGTGCCCGTCCAGCGCCCGGACCACGGCGTCCGCGTCCATAGTGCCGGCGGTGCCGACCGCTTGCAGCCATTGCGTCGTGGCGGAGTAGTCGGCCGCCTGCGCCGCGTCCGGGCGGCGTCCGTCATGCGCGGCTGCGAAGCGGTCGGCCCAGGCGCGGGCGGCCGGGTCCCCGTTCCAATACCACGGCACCGCCGCCTGCACCCCGGCATAGCCGTCGCGCACCCGGTCCACGTCCGCCAAATAAAGCAGCGCCGTCGTCGTATGCGCCCGCAGGGCGGCCTTCGTCACCGCCGTGACCTCGGCGTCGTTGCTGGCGCCGCCGTTGAACACCGCGACCACGTCGGGATCGAGGCCTTTCGCTTCCTCCAGGATGGCCGACAGGTCGCTGGCGGCCGGCGGCACGATGAACGTCTTGACGATCTGCCCGCCGTGCCCGGCGACCACTGGAGCCACGGTCGCCAGCGCGCCGCGCCCGAACCCGGCGTCCGCCGCGATCACCACCCAACGCTTGCCGTCCAGCCGGGCCGCCAGATAGCCCGCCGTCGCCGTCTCGATGGCGACCGAGTCGAAGGAGTAGTGATACACATACTTGCTGCACGCCCCCCGGGTCAGCGCCGGGACGGCCGAGCCGGTGGTGATGGCGAGCCTCCGCCGCTCCGTCGCGACCTTTGCCACCGCGAGCGCGATCGGCGAGTTCTGCACGTCCATCAAGAGGTCGGCGCCCGCGTCATAGGCCTGGGCCGCAAGGCCCGGCGCCTCGGCGGGCCTATTGTGGTCGTTGAGCGCATCGACGACAACCGGACGGCCGAGCACGCTGCCGCCGAAATCGGCCACCGCCATCCGCGTCGCATCGACGCCGCCGCGGCCGGAGCGCGCGTCGTAGATGTCGTCGTCCAAGTCCGCGATCACGGTGATCCGCACCGGGTCGGCGGCGCGTGCGGCGCCTGTAAGCATACAGGCGGCGAGCAACGCAAAGGCCAATCTGGACATCAAGACAGCTCTCATCGAAAGCGTAGGGGTTCAACAAACCGAGTGAAGCAGGTCGGGCCGGCGGCGGATACGGCCCGCGGCAATCCGCCCGGCCTCCGCGGCGTTGCATTGCCGACCAGCACCACGATAGGAGTCCCTATGCCCCCCGATCCCCGCGCATCCCAGCAGCCCTTCCCCGGCGACCAGCAGCAGCCCGCGCCGGGCCTCACCTCCAAGATGGTCCCCGCGCCCGACCACGGCGAGCACAGCTACGTCGGCAAGGGCCTGCTGGCCGGACGCGCGGCGCTGATCACCGGGGGCGATTCCGGCATCGGCCGCGCCGTCGCCATCGCCTTCGCCCGGGAAGGGGCCGACGTCGCCATCTCCTACCTGCCGGCGGAGCAGTCGGACGCCGAAGACACGGCGCGCTGGATCGAGCAGGCCGGGCGGCAGGCCGTCCTGCTGCCGGGCGACATCCAAGAGGAGGCGCATTGCCACGCGCTGGTCGAGCAGACCGTGGCGCAGCTCGGCCAACTCGACATCCTGGTCAACAACGCCGCCCACCAGACGGTCAACAAGGAGCTGGCAGACGTCACGGCCGAGCAGATCGAGACCTCCTTCCGCACCAACGTGTTTGCCATGTACTACCTGGCCCAAGCGGCGGTGCCGCACATGAAGCCGGGGGCGTCCATCGTGAACACTACCAGCGTGCAGGCCAAGACCGGCACCAAGTCGATGCTGGTGTACGCCGCCACGAAGGGCGCCATCGCCTCCTTCACGGTCGCCTTGTCCAACCTGCTGGCGCCGCAGGGCATCCGGGTGAACTGCGTGGCGCCCGGGCCGATCTGGACGCCGATCCAGCCGATTGCCAAGAACCCGGAAGAGATCGAACAGCTCGGCCGGGGAATGCCGCTGGGCCGCGCCGGGCAGCCGGCGGAGCTGGCCGGGGCCTTCGTGCTGCTGGCCTCGGACGCCGGCAGCTACATGAGCGGCGCCTTGATCCCGGTAACGGGCGGGGTGCCGATGCTCTGATTCAGCCAGGCAGCAGGGCCACGCCGGACAGGCGCTCGCATTCCGCGAGCAGGCGGTCCTGCAGTTCCAGCGTCCGGGTGGCGCCGTGCGGCTTGCGAAGTTGCTTGTGGTAGAAGTACTCGCCAGTGGCTTTGGCCGCCGGGTCGTCGCCCGCGGCGAGCCAAGCTAGCGTCCGGTGCGCGGCGTCCAGGTAGCCCGTCGCCCGCGGGCCGCCCAGTTTCGTCGCCACCCAGCCCGGCTCCAGCGCGCTGGACAAGGTGCCCGGCCAGCGGCGGGCCACGGCAAAGGCCAGCAGCACGTCATGCAGCTTGGTGTCGGAGTAGGCCTGGTTGCCCCGCCACGGCCGGCGCTCCCAAGTGAGATCGTCCAGTCGGACATCGCCGCGACGGTGCAGCTCGGAACTGACATAGACCAGCCGCCCCGGCCGCCGGACCAGCGCGGTCAGGAGATAGGGCGCAAGCGTATTGACGGCGAAGACGTGGGATAGGCCGTCCTCCGTGAGGACGCGCCGCCGCTCGCGGAAACCTATGGCGGCGTTGTGAATCACGGCGTCGAAGGTCCCGAGGGCATTGGCCGCCTCGGCCAGCCGCCGGGTTTGGGAGATGCTCGCGAGGTCGCCGGTGAGAACGGTGGCAGCACCTGGCACGGCGTCCAAGGCCGTCCGCCCACGCGCCGCATCGCGTGCGTGCAGGACCACTTCGTGCCCTTCCTCGACCAGCAGGCGGGCGGCCATGCGGCCCAGGCCGTCGGAGGAGCCGGTGATGAGGATGCGCGCCATGGATCGTGCCCTTGCCGGGATGGTGGGAGCCTGCGCCTTTCCTCAACGCGCGCGGTAAAGCGACTTGAAGTCCTCGTAGGTGAACGGCCCCAGCTCACCGTCGTTGTTGAAGTCGGCCATCATCTGATCCGCGCTGGCCCTGATGCTTTCAAGCTCCGGCCGGGTGAGCGGGAGGACGTGGATGTCGGCCATCCTTGATTCGCCGCGCAGGGCTTGGGCGGGCGTTTCATGGACGGGGGCCCGCGGGAACAGGATGGTGCGCAGCCCGAAGGTGGTGCTCAAAGCGGAAACCGGCGGCATCCTCGGCAGGACCGAACTGAACAGCATCGGCTCAAGCGGAAGCGCGCTGTTCCGGACGTCCTCTCCCGCGAAGGCCAGGAAAGCGTCGTCGAAGGTCCACGCCGCGGGGCACTGCAGCGCACGCTGGAGCTGCACCGCCCGGACGATGACGTTCGGGACTTGCGATACGAAACCATATTGGTTTTCCGTGCGTATGTGCAGCGTCCTATGCCCAGGCTTGGCGTAAACGGAGAAGCCGCCCCGGCAGTCCGGGAACTCGCTCTCGGCCGATCTTGCCTCAAACCCATGCTCCAGCAGGCGCAGCCGGAAGAAGTACTCGTCGTTGAACTGCGTACTGATCACCAGCATCTGCGGATCGGTGTCCGCCTTTGCGGCAAGCTGGTCTACTTGGCGCAGCGAGTCCGCCACCGAGGCCTGCCAACGGAACCAGACAAGCGGCATCCACAGCCGGCCATAGGTGGCGTGCGGCCCGTCCCTGACGAAGGTGTCGGGAGGAATCACGGACACTAGGATAAGCGCGCCTGCCACCGCGATGCCGAGACGCCGCGGCGTGCCCTGCCCACGCACGACGTCCAGCAAGAATTCCAGCCCGCGCCCGACATGCACGAGGTAGAACGGCGCGAGCAAGGGGTAGAGATAGCGCACCTCGGTGGACAGGCGAAGGATGGCGATGCCGAGGATGAAGGCCGGGTAAGCCAGGAAAAGCAGGATCCAGCGCACATCGAAGCTCTGGATAAGGTGGCGTCTCACGTTCAGCACGACGCCGATGCCCAGCAGCACGAGGGCCGGCACCCCGATGAACAGCGCGAAGATCGTGAGGCGGAAGGTGATGCCGATCCGCGGCGGCACGAACTGGATCGGGATGTGCAGCGCGTCGATCAACGTCGTGCCGGTCAGCGCGTAGCCCACGGCGGATGCAAACAGGAACCCCGCCGCGCATGCGAGGCCGCGGCGGAGCAGCGGCGCCAACCGCCCGTGCTGCAGCCACGCCACCCCGGCGATGGCCGGGCAAAGCACGAGGGCGTCGGTGCGGCAAAGGGTGGCGGCCCCGAGCAGCACGCCGGACGCTGCGCAGGCCGGGACCGAGCCGGACCGCGACACGGCGGCGAGCGCGGCCATGCCCAAAGCCGCGGAGATGATGTTGTCGTTGAAGAACGACCCGGTATCGACCAGGCCCGGTATGGCGATGAAGCCGATCACGCAGGCCGCGATGCCGAGCCTGCCCCAACGGTGGGCGATCACCACGGAACTCGCGGCAAGCAGCAGGAAGCTCGCGATGACGAGGCCGCGGAACCCGGCGTCGCCCGGATGCCCGAACGCGCGGTCAACGAAGCTCAGGAGCAGGATGATCCCGGACCGTGTCGCGAACAGGTATTGCACGATGATCGGCGTGATGCTGTCGAAGTCCGCGAGCCGGCCCCGCTCCCAAACCAACGTGATCGCCCGCAGGTTCGCCGTGTAGCCCTCAAGGTGCTGCGAAAACAGGACGGGGCTAAGCAGGTAGGCGCCGATGCAGGCGGCAAGCGCCCGCAAAGGCCATGTGCTGCGCACCCCGGCACGTGCAGGCCGCGTTGGGAGGCTCAGTTCCTGTTGTCTTGGCATGGAGCGTCCGTCAACGGCCGCAAGGAAGGCGAGGGGGGCATCAGCCGCCCTGGCCCGCAAGCGCCTGCGCCGCGCGCAGGGCCGCGGCGGGCGGGGCGCGCACGAACTCCTCGACCTGCGCCGGCGTCCCCAGCAGGCCTACGTCGTCGAGGCCGAGTTGGGCGATCCTGACTTTGCCGCCCCCATGGATGATCTGGTTGTAGAGCGGCGCGATGTATCGCTCCCCCTTCTCCTCCCGGCCGCCCGTCCCGAAGTAGGTGGCGTACGCCTCGGCGTAGAGCGCGGCGGAGCGGAACCAGTACAGGCCCACGGTGGCGTGCGGCGAGATGCGGGCCTTCTCACGCAGTTCCAGCACCCGCCCGTCCTCGCCGAGCCGCGCGAACGACCATCCCTCGCCTGCGCCCGGGAAGCAGGGCACCCAACCGTCGCACCCGTCTGGGATCAGCGACGGGCGGACCCGGTCGGGGCGGACAAAGGTGTCGATGTTGAACACGGCGAACGGCAGGCCCGGCTCGGCCGCCTGTGCCAGCATCAGGGCCGTCGTCGCCTGCCCATCGGTCGACGCATCGAGTTCCAGGAGCTGATCGACCGCGATGCCGAGCCGCCCGCATCGCTCGCGGATGAAATCGGCCGACCCGTCGGCCCGGCGCACGGCGAATGAGAAGCGCCATCCGGCGTCCTTGAAGCCCCGCAGCGCCGCCATGGACCAGTCGAACAGCGGCAGCCCGAGCGCCTCGATCCGGTACTTCGGCTGCGTGTAGCCCGCCGCGGCGAAGCGCGAGCCGAAGCCGGCCATGGTGACGGCGACTACTCCTGACACTGCCCGTCCTTCACCAAACGGTCCCGCATGCAGAGCCGGTCCAGTTCCTCCAGCGAATTCTCGATGAACTCCCGCGGGCGGACCGAGCGGTCGTCGACGTAGAAGCCGTTGTCGCCGGGCCAGGGCTTGGCGACGTGGACCTCATGGAACGGCACTTCGTGGCGCTGGAGCCAGTCGATCAGCACCGGCAGGACGCGCGCGTTGATCTCGCCGGGGTTGCCGTCATAGCTGCGCATGCCCCGGGCCGATTGGATCACGATGCGCCACCCTTCGGCGGCCATGCTTTGCAGCCGGGCCAGCAGCAGCGGCTCCGGCTGGAGATCCCGGTAACTTTCGCCCGGCGTCTTGATGGGGCACAGCGTCCCATCCACGTCCACGACCAGCACCTTTGTTCCGGCGATCATCTGGCAGCCTCCAGGTCTTGAATGAGCCGGGCGGCGATCAGGGCGAACCCGGCCAGCTTGCGCGGATGGTCCATGTGCAGCGGCAGCATCGACATGAACAAGGAGAGCTCGTAGGCGCGGACCACGAACAGCGGATGCTCCTCCTCCAGCCGCTCCGTCAGGATGTCCCGGCCCCAAAGGGGCGGGCCGCCGTTGTCGAGCGTCAGGTGCAGCTTGAGGTCCTCGTCCAGCGCGCAGTCGAACAGGTCGTTGTTGACGAAGTCGTAGCCGCCCACGGCCGAGTGGCTGAACTTGGCCAGGTCGTACAGCGGGTGCATCCAGGCCTCGTCCAGCGTGCGGGCGCCGCGGGGGTCGATCAGGCGGAACATGCCGATGCGCCGGTCGAACAGGATGTTGGAAAAGCAGGGGTCGCCGTGCCCGATGGCGAGGGCTGAGGACGGGTCGCGCCGGATGGCCTCCCGCACCAGCGCGTCGGCCCGCCCCTGCATGGCCCGCAGCCCGCCGAGCGGGCCGGACGATTCCAGCACCCGGTCGAGTTGCCGGCCCACGTCGCTCGCCAGGCATTCCGCCAGGCGCTCGTTCATCTTGGCCAAGATGTCGCGGGTGGCCTGCTCTCGCACGGCGGCGGCGCCGATCTCCTCGGTGGGACGCGCTTGGATGAAGTCGAAGAAGCGGTCCACCAGGGTCGCGAACGACCGCTCGTCGAAGGCGAAATGGATGAACTGCAGCGCGGCGTCGGGGACGTTGAGACGCTCCATCGAGTAGCCCGCGCGCTCCTCATCCTCCTTGAAGTCGAAGGTGGGCAGCAAGAAGGCTTTCAGCCGCTCCGGCACGACGTGGAAGAAGCCGTATTCCCGCGCCATCTTGACCCGGTTGGAGGAGGTCTTGCGGAACACCGCGCCGACCCGCGCCGTGGTGTTGAAGTGCCGGGCCTCCATCGCGTCGCCCATGAAGGCCAGGAACGCCTCCGGGCGGCGCAGGTCGACGAAGCCGAAGTGGTCGAGCATGGTCGGGTGCTCGGTGGCGAGGCCGATGGCAAGTTCGCGGATATTGGCCGGGCCGCGGGCGCGGAGCAGGGCGATGGCGTCGGGCGCGGTCAGGATCGCGGCGGCGTCGTCGTCGAACACCGGGGCGAGCAGCATGGATTGCAGGATATAGCGGCCCTTGTCGATGGCGGCGGGCAGGCCGCCGGGCCGGGTCGGCATCAGGAAGGACGGCAGGCGCAGAAAGGTGTGGTTCGGCTGGCTGTCCTCGATCAGCTCGGCCAAATGGTGGGCGTCGCGCTCATCGACCAGGTGGAACAGGTCCGTGGCGCCGCCCTCCACGCAGGAGCGCCTGACCTCCTCCCCGAGCGACAGGCGCTTGCGCAGGATGCCGGAGAACCGGGTGGCGCCGATGATGGCGTTGATGTCGGAGGGCGGCGTGCGCCGGTCGTCGTAGATGACGGTCACAGGACGGTTCATAGCGTCTTGGCCGTCACGCGGAGATGCAGCCGCCGGGTCCGCCGGGCCGAGAAGGACGGGGTGAAGGCGGGGACGTTGCGCAGCGGGGAGCGGATGCGCGTGAGATACAGGGCGGTGGCGCCCGCCCAGAGCGGCAGCAGGGTGAGCAGGCAGGCGAGCACGTAAAGGCTGACGACCTGCGGCGTCGTCCCGTCCGTGACCTGGGGGAACAGCGTGCGGGCGAGTAGCTGGGGCAGGAAGGAGCCGGGACCGCTCACCTGCTGCGCCAGCAGCACGAGCATGCCGCTCTCGCTGACCCAGATCACGGCGGACAGGAACAGCAGCAGCGTGAAATTGCCCCGCAGGCGATCCCGCGCGCTGCTGACCGCCAGACGCGAGGCATCGACGAGGCGGAGCAGCGTGCGGGCGCGCGGGGCCGAGTGGTTCTGCAGGATGTAGGCCTGTAGCGCATGCAGGCAGCCCGGCGCCACGAGCACGACGAACAGGCCGAGCACCGTCGCCAGGGTGAGCAGGCCCGCGATGAGCATCGTCCCGGGCGCCATCCGACCGCTGACGCCGGCCACCGCTGCCAGCGCCAGCAGGAGGACGAGCGCGTCCAGCATCCGGTCCAGCAGCACGATCAGCAGCGAGCCGCCTGGATTCCGGGACAGCCAAGCCAGTTGCTGCCACCGGTAGAGTTCGCCGAGCTTGAATGGCACGATGAAGGACACGGGCGCCGTGTGGAAGTGCAAGAGCACGACGGTCCGGACATGCATGTTGAGCGCCGGCGCCGCCAATAAGGCCAGCCGCGCCGCGCGGAGGACGTGGGCCGCGCCGTAAAGGATGACCGCCGCCAGCACCGCCAACCAGGCGCCGCGCAGCGCGAGGAACGCGCTCAAGATTTGGTGGTGCGGCGTAAAAAGCATGACGACCAACAACGGAAAGGCAATCAGCAGCACGCGCGTGCTCGGCATCACCGTCCCATGAGGCTTAGTTGTCGGCGTCATTCGTGAGAACACGCGGTGAAACTGTTCAGGCCTGAATTTCATCCGGCGTCAGTCCGTCTGATGTCGCGCGTCGGGGCCGCTCGACGCATCCAGTCCGGGTTGGGGCGTCAATGATGCAACCTGACCATCAATAAACCTTGGGCTTGATGTTTCTATGCAGCAATATTTCGCAAAACAAATCGACGGGCCATGCGGCATGACCCGACTTACACTCTCCGGTTGCATGGCGCTCCAGAGATTTGACTATTTTTTGTGATTCTGCAAGTTCCAGCTCGCAGCATTCGGACGCGCCCCGTCACACAAACCGGTGGGCAGGCCTGAGTTCACCGCAACAGGCTTGAACGGTTTGTGATGGCAGCAGCGGCGTCTTGCTGCTCCTCGGGCGAATGCGGCATGTCGAGCGCAGCCGACACCCTGCCCAACGGCAGCACCGCGGTGGACACGCCGGCCAGCATCGACGCCATGTCGGGCACGAGCGGCGGCGGCCCGTCCCCAGCCGCCGAGAACACGGCCCCCGGCGCATCGGCCGCGGCCGCCGGCCGGTCCAGCAGCCCAGAGTTGACGACCAGCACCTGGTCGGCGTCGGGCTGCGCGGCCTGCACGCAGGGGAGGCCCACATCCTGCCAGGTCAGCCCCTCGCTGTGGTGCAGGAAGGGGATGTGGGTCCGGACCAGCAGCACGTTGGCCGGGCCGCGAACCCAGTGCTCCGCGATGCCCCGGCAGGCCTCCGGCACCTCGTCCGCCGCGGCGGCGAACCCGTGTTCCAACAGCAGCAGGGCCGTCAGCCGGTCTCCCGTCCAGTAGCCGGTGACGATGACCGGGTCGGGCAGGGCCGCCGCACGCTCGATCCCGGCGGCCACCGCCGCCTGCCCGTCCCGCAGCCGGTTCTGCCACCACAGCGTCGGCACTGGGTTCCAGCCCCGGCCCAGCACGAGCCGCGGGCCTTCGTCATCGGCGGCCAGCGACGGCTTCAGCCCCGGCGGCGGGGGCATGAGCCAGACCGCAAGCCCTGCCGTCAGCGCGGCCAGCGCGACTACCCGTTTCCGAGGGGCCAGAAGCGCCACCGAGCGCAGCCCCTCCGCCATCGCCAGGAGGACGAAGGGCGACAAGGGCAGCAAATAGCGCCCCTCGACCAGTTGCGACCGGTAGGCCGCGACGTAGAGCAGGGGGACGGCCACGGCGAGGCTCAAATCCCGCCATTGCCGCCGCCGGGCGAACGAGGCGACGCCGAGCAGCCAAACCATTCCCCCCAGGGCCGTGACGGCGTGGAGCAGGGTGAGGACGTCGTTGTGCAGGGGCCTGTGCGCCCTGTCCCACAGCAGCGTCGCCCGGCTCACCGCGGCGAAGGTGTCGGGGAACGACAGGCCGAGCAGCCGGTACGTCACCAGCGGGACGGCCAGGACGAGCACGCCCGCGATGCAGGCCCGGACCGCCCGCGCGCCCCACCCTTCCACCTCGGTCAGCAGCAGGATGGCAAAGGCCGGGGCGATCAGCGCCGCGTCGAGCCGCACCAGCACCGCCATCCCGAGCAGCAGCCCCGCCGCCGCCGTCCTCGGCAGGGTCGGGCGGGTCCAGAACAGCAGCAGGGCCAGGCAGGCCAGCGCGGCCGAGGGCATATTGTCGTTCGGCAGGTAGGCGGACTCGAAGATCGGCGGGAACAGGACGCAGCACAGCAGGGCGCGAGCCGGGCCGACCCGGTAAACCCGCCACAGCAGCGCCAGCAGCACCGCCACCAGCACCAGCAGCGACCCGATGCCGAGCAAGCGGAAGGCGGCCAGGCCGGACAGATCGCCGAGGCGCTGCAGCCCCAGCACCGCAAGGCTCGTGCCGAGCCGGGTCAGCAGGAAGAACCGCCCGTTGAATGGGTAAAGCATGTCGCCGAGGCCGGGGTCGCCCAGCGCGAGGGCATGGGCGTTGAGGACGACCTGCGGCTGGAACCCTTCCGAGTAGGGGATGAACAGCGCGGGCAGGGCCAGCCAAACCGCCACGGCGGCGACCAGCACGGTCGAGATGGCCGACCCCGGCCGTGTCGAGCACCAGGCAATGGCTTCAGAGATGCGGTCCGCCATCCGGCGTCTCCAGTTCTGGTGGGCGTGAGGGGTTGCGCACGCGGCTCAAGCGGGGACGCGGCGGCGAAGGGCGGCGGCAACGCGGTCCCGCAGCGCGTCCCACACCTCCGGCGCCCGCCACTGCACCAGCGCGGCATACAAGGGAAGTCCGACGGCGCCGATGACGATCCCCGGCGCAGGCTCGCCCGGCTGGACGCGGTCCTTCAATCCCTCGGTGCAAATGCCCGGTCTCCCCATCACCCGTGTTGCGAAGCCGCCGTCCGCAGCAGGCCGGACGAGACATGGAACGGGGTAGCATGGAAACGCAAGCGGACGGGACGGCGCCGTACGCGCGGGAGGCCGGCGCCGAGGCTAAGGCGCCGGGATGACGCTGACGTGCGCGGCGACGATGCGCCAGCCCGGCGGCATCCTCGCCCAGCTCTGCTGCTGCCGGCCGAGCGTGCCCGGCGCACCCTCCCGCGTGTACAGGGTGCTCGCGGTGGCGAAGTCGCGGCCGAAGGTGGTGACGACCGTGCGCTCCAGCACGCGCGCCAGCCCCTGCGCCGAGCGGGCGCTGCGGAAAGCGCGGATCGCCTCGATGCCGTGCAGCACTTCCCCCACGCCGTAGCGCACGGTGCGCGGGTCGGCCCAGAACAGCTCGTCGAGCACAAGGAGGTCGTTGGCCATGAGGGCGCTCTCGTAGCGGGCGAAAGCGGCCTCCACCTCCGCCAGCACGTCCGGCAGGTTCACGTCCATGCCGGGTCCTCCCCGGCGGCGCGGGCCGCCCCCGCGCGTTCAAGGTGCGCGGCGACGCGCAGGCAAACGTCCTCCCGCCAGGGCGCCGCCACGACCTGCACCCCGAGCGGCAGGCCGGGACCCACGACGGGCACGGCCGCGACCGGCAGGCCGAGGCAGGAGAACGGCTGGGCCAGCAGGCCGACCGTGGCGCGCAGCGGCAGTTCCTGCCCGCCAAGGTGCAGCACCTTCGCCCCGAGCGGCGGCGCCGGGCAGGGCGTGCTGGGGGCGAGCAGCGCGTCGAAGCGGCCGAACAACGGCATCGCCGCGTCCCGCGCCGCCCGGCGATGGCGCTGCGCCGCGGCGTAGAGGCTGCCCGGCACCAGCGCCCCCGCGATCAGCCGGTCCCGCACCTCCGGATCGAACTCCGCCGCCCGCGTCCGCAGCCGCCCGAGGTGCAGCGCCGCGCCCTCCACGGCGCTGACGACGTAGGCCGCCTGGCGCGCGAGGGCCGCGCCGGGCCACTCGGCCGCACTCGCGCCCGGCAGCGCCGCCGCCGCCCGTTCCAGCGCCGCCCACGCTTCCGCCCCGGCGTTGTCGCGGAAGTAACCGCCAAGCACGCCGATGCGCAGCCCCTCGACCCCGTTCCCCGTCCGCGCCGGCTCGAAGCGCCGCCCGGCGCAGGCCGGGTCGTCGGGATCGGCACCCTGCATCGCCTCATAGGCCAGCGCCACGTCGGCCGCGGTGCGCGCGAGCGGCCCTATCGTGTCGAGCGAGGCCACGAACGGGAACGTCCCCGCCCGCGACAGCCGCCCGTAGGTGGGCCGCAGCCCGAACAGGCCGCAGAACGCCGCCGGCACCCGCACGCTGCCGTTGGTGTCCGAGCCGAGCGCCAACGGCACCAGCCCGCCCGCAACCGCCGCCCCGGAGCCGCCGCTGCTGCCGCCCGCCATGCGCCCCGTGTCGTGCGGGTTGCGGCTCGGGCCGTAATGGACGTTCTCGCCCGTGAAGTCGTAGGCGTACTCGCCCATGTTGAGCGCGCCCACCAACACGGCCCCGGCCGCTTCGAGGCGCCGCACCGCCGCCGCGTCCGCCGTGGCGGGCGTTCGGTCGCGGTTGATGCGCGATCCCGCCAGCGTGGGGAGGCCGGCCACGTCGAACAGGTTCTTGACCGCGAACGGCACGCCCGCAAGCGGCAGGTGCCGTCCCTCCCGGTCCACGAACGCCGCCCGCGCCCGCGGCCGGTCGGCGAGCACGGCGGTGAAGGCGCCCAAGGCCGCGTCCCGCCCGGCGATCCGGGCAAGGGCGCGTTCGACCACCGCGGCGGCGTCGGCGCGTTTTTCCCGCACCGCGCCCGCAATGGCGGCGGCGCTCACGGCGCCCCCGGCGGGCGGTCGAGCGGCAAGGGATCGAGCGTGTCGGGAAGGCCCTCCGCCACCTCCGCGCCGAGGCGGAGCAGCAGGCGCAGGTGGAACAGCACCGCTTCCTCCCATTCCGGCGCAACCGCGATCCCGAGCGCCTCGGTCGGGGCGAGCAGCGGGTCGGTCATGGCGTTACCCTTCCCAGCCTGGTGTGGAACACATCCGTGGACTATGCCCCGGGGGACTATGCCCCAGAGGACTATGCCCCAGAGACCGGCGGCCCGTCCAGCAGGCGCCGCCATGCCCGATCCCGACAGAGGAGCCGCCATGAAAGCCGCCGTGCATCGCCTGCCCGCCGCCGCCCCAGACGACGTGTCCGCCCTGCTCGCCGCCATCGAGTCCGGCGCCATCGACCCGGCCCGCATCGTCGCCGTGCTCGGCAAGACGGAGGGCAACGGCTGCGTCAACGACTTCACCCGGGGCTTCGCGACGCGCGCCTTGAAGGACGCGATCGCCCACGCCTCGGGCCGGTCCCCCGCGGAGGTGTCCGCCGCCGTCGCCTTCGTCATGTCGGGCGGCACGGAAGGGGGCCTCGCGCCGCACTGGCTGGTGTTCGAGGCCCGGCCCACGGCGCCGCCGGGCGGCCCGGCACCTGGGCGGAGGCTCGCGGTCGGCGTCGCCATGACGCGCCCGTTCCAGCCGGAGGAGGTCGGGCGGCTGGCACAGGTCGAAGCGACCGCCGACGCCGTGCGCCGGGCCATGCGTGACGCCTCTGTTATTGCCCCCGCGGACGTGCATTACGTGCAGGTCAAGTGCCCGCTGCTGACCCATGCGCGCATCGCCGAGGCGGAGGCGCGCGGCCGGGCCGTGGCGACCGGAGACACCTACGAGTCCATGGGCCTGTCGCGGGGAGCCTCGGCACTCGGCGTCGCGCTGGCGCTGGGGGAGGTTGCCCCGGCCGCGCTCTCCTCCGACGCGGTGGTCTGCCGCGATTTCTCCCTCTGGTCCACCCGCGCCAGCACGTCGTCCGGGGTCGAGCTGATGGAGAACCAGGTCATGGTGCTGGGCAACAGCGCCGCGTGGCAGGGCGATCTCGCCATCGGGCACGCGGTCATGGCCGACGCGCTCGACGTGGGCGCCGTGGCGTCGGCCTTGGGTTTGGTGGGCATCGCCGCCGCCGGGCAGCTCGGCGCCGCGGACCGCGCCCGCGTCGCCGCGGTGCTGGCGAAGGCCGAGCCGTCCCGGACCGGCCTGATTCGCGGACGCCGCCACACCATGCTGGACGACAGCGACATCAACGCGACCCGGCACGCCCGCGCGCTGGTCGGCGGCGTGCTCGCGGGCGTGTTCGGCGACACCGAACTGTTTGTTTCAGGCGGCGCCGAACACCAGGGACCCGACGGCGGCGGTCCTGTCGCGGTGATTGCGCGGCGAGGCCGCAATGATCCGGTGGAGTCCTAAGTCCCTCCACGTCGGTCTGGCCTGGCCACGTCCGCACGGCCGAGCGCTTGGCCGACCGCAGCGACATGCGTGCTTATCCGCCCTTGCCGCCGTTTTCCCGTCTCGATCCATAGACTTGGCTATGATGGCCAGGTCTCCTCTTGTTCACCGTCAGTTGCGCCCACAAACAAGGTGATACTGCCGGATATTTTATGCCGTTCAAATCCCTTACCTGTGGAACGGTCAGTGAAGTCGAGTGTAAGATCCTCCACGTGGCACGGCCTTCCCTTTGCAGAGAGAACCCAATGTCAGAGCCGGCTGACGCCAAGTGGGCCTACTGGCGCCCGGCCTTGGACGGCATCGTCGAGCTGGGCACCGTGCTGGGCCGCGACGTCGGGTTGCCGACGCACTTCCACAGCGAGGACCAGATCACCTTCGTCGTCTCCGGCAGGCGCAGGTTCCTGCTGGGCAACGAAGTTGTCAGCCTTGTGGCCGGCCAAGGCGCCCTGATCCCCGCGGGCATCGCGCACCGGTCCCTGACGGAGCCGTCCGGCGTTGTTTGCCTTAACGCCTACGTGCCCGCGGGCGAATACGCCGTGGCCGCGATGACGCGGGACGCCGAGCGCCTGTGGAACAAGGCGGGCCACATCCGCTGGACGGAGCTAGCGGCGGTGATCCGCGAGCATCGGAAGGGTTCGGCGGAATGCATCCCGGTGGGCAGCGCCGTCTCGGCCCATGCGACCTACCGAGAGTCTGTGGGCCGGGCGGCCGCGCGAGCCGGGATGAGCCGCGAAGGTTTCTCCCGCGTGTTCGCCAAACACCACGACATGCCCCCCCATGCCTTCTGGCTCATGGCCAGGCTGAACCATGCACGCGAGCTGCTCAGGGCCGGCGAAGGCATTGCTGCAGTTGCCGCCGAATCCGGCTTCACCGACCAGAGCCACCTTGGGCGGTGGTTCCGGAAAGCCTTCGGCGTCACTCCGGGCCGCTACCGCTCAGGTTGGCCGCGGTCACAAACGTGCCAGACGCGGCGTTGACCCGCCTCTAAACCCGACTCAAGGAGAGTGGCTGCCGCGCACCATCAGGTTAAGGCGCCCACTGGCCGCGGCAGCCGCCTCACACCCGTGGACAGGGAGGCTGCCATGCCGGGGTCATACATCAACATCGTTTTCTACCTTCTTGTCGTCGGCGCCGGCGCCAGCGTCGCGCTGCAGCAGGTCCTCAATGCGAAGCTGCGGACGGAGCTGGGTTCCCCCTGGTGGGCGGGGTTCATCAGCTACTTCGTCGGCGTGCTGGCGATGCTGGTAGCCATAATCGCGTCGGGCGAGCCGCGGCTATCGAGCGCCATGGCCGCGCGCACGTCCTGGCCCTCGTGGACGGGAGGCATCTTCGGCGCGATCTTCATCGGGACGGCGATCCTCATGGTGCCCCGTCTCGGGGCGGCGACGGTTCTCGCGCTGATCGTCGTCGGCCAGATGCTCGGATCGTTGGCGTTCGACCACTTCGGCGTGCTCGGTGTCTCGCAGCACCCAGCGAGCCTGACACGGCTGGCCGGCACGGCCTTCCTGATCCTCGGTGTCGTCTTGGTCCGCTCCTGATCAAGAGTGTGCTCGCTGATGCCGTCCTGTTACTCAGCCTCTGCCCTGACCGCTGGCACCGTGCCGGCCGTCAGACTGGCCAGGTGGCGGCTGGTGACACGAGTGTTGACACTGGTTGCGAATTCGGGAGTGTCTGTTTGTTCATGGGCAAGGCGGTCCGCCCACCCCGCGCCCACCGGGAAATTCGGCCTGATAAGAGGCGCGACGGGTGTCTTGCCGGCAGAGCCGGCCAACTCGCCACCCGTGTCCGAGGTTCTGTTGAACGCCCGGAAAGAGGAAAACAGCCATGAAGCCGCTTTTGCTCAGCATGCTCCTGCTCACTGCTGCCGCATCGGCGGCCGCAGCCCAGTCCTGTCGCCAGACGGCCGGGCTGCAACGCGCGCAGGCCATGGTGCGCCAATGCATGCAGGTGTCTCAGGCAACCCATCCACCCTGCAACGCGGCGAACCCGTGCGACATGATCGTCGATGAAATCAGGCATGGCTGCGCCGAGCTTGCCGAGCCAGGTATGAGCGTCAGGCCACCCGCATTCTGCCGCCGGTACCACTGACGGCGAGAGGGTCACACGCCTTACCCAATCCCCGCGCCTCAGGGATCAGTCGGCCCCACCGCCGCCGAAGCGGAGCCGCCCGGCCTTCAACCGCATCCGCAGCCCGCGATGCCTCACCAGGAACCATATCCCGACGGCCGCCGCGGCGAAGCCGGACGCGGCGCCGACGCCGAGTGCCCAGCGCGGGCCGAACCGGTCGGCGACCCAGCCGACAATCGGGGCGCCGATGGGCGTGCCGCCCAGGGTGATGGCCAGGCGGATCGCCATCACGCGCCCGCGCATGGCCGGCTCGGTCGAAAGCTGCACCATGCTGTTGGTCGTGTTCATGAAGGTCAGCGCGGACACCCCCACGCCCACGAGGGCGAGGCCGAACAGCCAGTAATTCGGCATGACCGCCGCCGCGGCGCAGCCGACCCCGAACGCCGCCGCGCCGCCGCACACCAGCGTGAAGCGCGGCGCTTCCCGCCCGGCCGCCAGCAGCGACCCAGCAATCGTCCCCACCGCCATGGTCGAGGTCAACAGCCCGTAATGCCCGGCGCCGGCGCCGAACTCGCTGACGGCCATGGTCGAGATGAAGATCGGGAAGTTCAGCCCGAACGTGCCGATCAGGCACAGCATCGCGAGCACGGCCATCAGGTCGGGACGTTTCCGAACATAGCGGAATCCTTCCACAAAGCCTCCGGGCGTCCGGACGGCCCTACCGTCCCGGTGCAGGTCGCCGACGCGCAGGAACGCCAGCGAGCAAAGCACGGCGCCGAAGGAGGCCGCGTTGATCAGGAACACCCACCCGGTCCCCACGGATGCGATGAGGACGCCCGCGACGGCCGGCCCGACCATCCGCGCGGCGTTGAAGGAGGTGGAGTTCAGCGCCACCGCGTTCGACAGGTCGGTATCGCCCACCAGCTCCGACACGAAGGTGTGGCGCGCAGGCGCGTCGAATGCCGAAGCGCAGCCGAGCAGGAACGCGAACACCCAAACGTGCCATAGCTGCACAACCCCGGCGACCGTCAGGAGGCCCAGCGCCAGCGCGAGCGTCCCCATGGCCGCCTGGGTGCAGAGCAAAACCCGCCGCCGGTCGAGGTGGTCGGCCGCGAAGCCGGTCAGCGGCAGCAGCAGGAGATGCGGCCCGAACTGCAGCGCCATCACCACGCCCACCGCCGTCGCGTTCCGATGCGTCAGGACGGTCAGCACGAGCCAGTCCTGGGCGATGCGCTGCATCCAGGTGCCGATGTTGGACACCAGCGCCCCGCCGGCCCAGACCCGGTAGTTGTAGTTGCCGAGCGAGCGGAAGGTGCGCCTCAAGGAGCCAGCCTCGCGCAAGCGGTCAGGGTCGGGATGCGCGGCATCACCGTTCCATATCACAGCCGGGCCGGCCTCGCCTGGGCCGTTTTTGAGGGCCGCGATGCGTCGCCCAGGCGGCGCAGGGGACACCTGAGCCGCCTGAGAGCCAGACATGGATGAAGGCGGCGTCGCTCCCATTGCGCCGGCTCAGGGCCGCAATGCGCATGTTGCTGCGCCAACCGGGCCGTTGCTTAAATGAGTTGTTCGACGTTATGTCGCAGTAAGCATAACGACCCGGCCGGGAAGCCAGGATCAATTAAAAGAATGCCGATTCCGCAGGATTAGCCATTGAATATCCCGTTTTGCGCGGCCAGGCTGGCAGATGCTAACCCGACCCTGGCCGCAACAGGAATGCCTGGGTCAAGATCATGGCAAAGCCGGAAAAATCCGGCATCAAACGGGGGGTGACTTGATGAGGCCATATCGCACCACGCTGCGCATTCTCGCTTTGGGCTGCACCGCGCTCGCCGGGCTGCTCGGCACGCCGGCCCGGGCCGCGGACGTCACGCAGGAGCGGCTGCTCAACGCCGACAAGGAGCAGGGCAACTGGATCCTGCACCACCGCACCTACTCCGCGCAGCGCTTCTCGCCGCTGAGCCAGATCAACCGAGACAACGTCAAGGGCCTGAAGGTCGCCTGGACCATGGCGCTGGGCGGCGTCGAGGGCGGCGGCATCTGGTCGCATGGCGGGCTGGAGGGCACGCCCATCGTCGAGGACGGGATGATGTACGTCACCGACGGCTGGGGGTCCGTTTACAAGATCGACGCCCATGGCGGCCAGGGCAAGCTGCTGTGGAAGATGGACCCGAAGACCGACCACGACTGGGCCGGCGCCGTCGCCTGCTGCGGCGTGGACAACCGCGGCGTGGCGCTGTGGGGCAACCAGGTCATCTCCCACACGCTCGACGGGCGCCTGGTCGCGACCGACAAGAACACGGGCGAGGTCGCCTGGCAGCGCCAGGTCGCCGACCCCGACAAGGGCGAGGCCGTGACCGCCGCGCCGCTGATCGTCCACGGCCTGGCGATCACCGGCGTCGCCGGGGCGGAGTACGGCATCCGCGGCTGGATCGCCGCCACCGACCTCAAGACGCAGAAGGAGGTCTGGCGCACCTACACCATCCCCGCCAAGGGCGAACCCGGCAGCGAGACCTGGAAGAACGCCGAGACCGCGGCGAACGGCGGCGGCTCGACCTGGGTGACGGGCAGCTACGACCCGGAAAACAACACGCTGGTCTGGGGCGTCGGCAACCCCGGCCCTGACTGGGACAACGAGCACCGGCCCGGCGACAACCTGTATACCGACAGCGCGCTGGCGCTCGATCCCGACACCGGCAAGATCAAGTGGCACTACCAGCACACGCCGAACGACCCCTTCGATTATGACAGCGTGTCGGAGAACGTGCTGGTGGAGGCGCCGGTGAACGGGCGTCCGACGAAGCTTGCCCTCACCGCGGACCGCAACGGCTTCGGCTACGCGGTGAACCGGGCCAACGGCGAGTTCGTCTGGGGCACGCCCTTCGTCAAGAAGGCGACCTGGACCGCCGGTCTGAACCCGGAAACCGGCAAGCCCGTCGAGTACGACCCGAGCCAGCCGGTGCAGCACTACAACGCCGCCGTCACGCCGTCGCGCGAGAACAAGGTGACGGACGTATGCCCCGGCAACATGGGCGGCAAGAACTGGCCGCCCACGGCCTACAACCCCACCCTGATGCGCTGGTACATCCCGGTCATCGAAAGCTGCAACACGATCACTGTGGAGGCGACCAAGCCGGACTCGTTCAAGCCGCGCGAGATGTACACCGGGGGCGGCCCGAGCCAGCACCAGCGGATCACCGGCAGCGTGACCGCCATCGACGTCACCACGGGCAAGGTCACGGGCAAGGCGGAAACGCCGTTCCCGATGCTGGGCGGGCTGCTGGCCACGCCGGACCTGGTGTTTGCCGGCGAGCCTTCGGGCCAGGTGATGGCGCTGGACGCCAAGTCGCTGGACAAGCTGTGGTCGTTCAACACCGGGTCGGGCGTCAACGCGCCGCCGATGACGTTCACCGTGGACGGCAAGCAGTACCTGGCCATCCTGGTCGGCTTGGGCGGCGCTTGGGACAAGTGGTTCATCGAGTCCACGCCGGAACTGAAGACCACGCCGCCAAGCTCGATGCTCTACGTCTTCGCGCTCTGACCTCCTGGCGGGTCCCGCCTGTGGGCGGGACCCGCCGCTGCTTCCGGAGACCCGGCCGCCATGCGTGCGACACTTGCCACCGTGATCTTGGGCGCCCTCGCCCTGGGCGCCTTGCCGCGCCACCCCATTCACGCCCAAGAGTCGCCGCATGGCCCGGCGGCGGAGGGCAAGCGCGTTTTTCAGCGGGCCAACTGCGTCGGCTGCCACAAATGGCACGGCGGCGGGGGCGGCGGGTACGGCGGCGACGCGCTGTCGCTGCGCGCGACGCAACTCGACCGCGACCAAATCATCGAGACGGTGACGTGCGGGCGCCCCGGCACGGGGATGCCCTATTTCCAGCGCGGCGCCTACGACGGCGAGGCCCACCCCTGCTACGGCATGGGGCGGCAGGAGTTGGGCAAGGATATTCCAGTCGAAGCCACGACCTTCCTGCGCCCGAACGAGGTGTCCGCCGTCGCAGACTACGTGCTGTCCGAGGTCAAGGGCAAGGGCGAGCCGAACTACGCCGAGTGCCTCGCCTTCTTCGGCGAAGGCTCACGCGTTTGCAACGTTTACAAGGCGGCGCCGGCGGCCGATGCCGCACAGCCCGCCAAGCAGGGGGGCTGACGGTGCGCCATATCCCGGCCGCCCTGATGCTCGCGCTCGCCATGACAGGGCCGGTTGCCGCCGCGGCGCCGGGGGCGCCCGAAAGCAACGACCTGCGCGAGTTCCGCGTCGGCATGGCGGTGGACGAGATGCCGCGCACGGGCTACCTGGGCTTCGCCTGCGCCGCCGGCCCCGGGCGCAAGCTGGACGGCTGGCAAGGCTACAGCCAATGCCCGGCGGAAACGTCCGGCTGGCACGCGGTCCGCTTCCAGTACGACGAGGCGGCGAACCCGCTCGCCAAGGTCAACGGCCTGTATGAGGGCACCAAGGTCGGCGGCCATCCCGTGCTACTCACAGCGCTGATCGGTGACGACGGGCGGCTTAAGGGCCTGGTGATCGAGACCGACCCGGCGGCCCGTCTCTACTTGCGCAAAAAGGCGTTCCTGTTCGGCGAGCAGGTAAAGGCCCGCTACGGCGACGCCGGCTGGACCTGCGCCAGCCAGGAGCCGTCGGCGGACCAGGAGCCGGTCGGCGGCGTGTTCATGAACGAGCACTGCGAGAAGGCGACGGCCACCCGCAAGCTGACCCTCGACCGCGTGCTGTTCCGCCGGGCCGGGCAGGAGCTGAAGGATTTCGTGAGCCGGTCGCGGCTGGAGATCCTGGGCCGCGGCGACGGCGAGGCGGCCCGCATCTCGAACTGACCCGGCGGACCTTGCCGGCCGCACATGACGCTCCGGGGCTAAATGCTTGGCGCGATGGGTGCAACCTTCTATAGAGATTGGGCAAAGCCAGGGAAGGGCTGCTCGGCCGTGCCGCCGCCTGACCTGCATTGAACGGAGTGACGGATGAAGCGGAAGCGGGCGATGTTGGCGCTGTGCGGGGTTCTCGGCCTGGCGGGGCTCGGCCTGGTCGGGCCGGGGCAGGCGGCCAGCATCTCGGGCGTGAGCCTGCCGGACACCTACCCGCTGGCCGGGCAGACCCTGGCGCTGAACGGGATCGGCATCCGGACGCTGACCATCCTGCGCGTGAAGGTGTATGTCGCTGGGCTATACTTGGCGCAAAAAAGCCGGGACGCCCGCGCGATCCTGGCGTCGCCGGGTCCCAAGGTGGTCATGATGCAGTTCCTGCACACGGCCTCGAAGGCGGACATCGAAAAGCAGTACCGCGAAGGCGAGGCCAAGAATTGCGGCCACGGCGAATGCGCCCCGTCCGACCAGGGCGACTTCGAGCGCCTGATCGCGGCGACGCCGGGCGCCGCGGTGGGCGACACGCTCACCTACGTGTGCACGCAGCGCGGCCTGCGGGTGCTGTTCAACAGCAAGCAGGTCGCGGAGTTCGCGAACCCGGACCTGGCCGTCCGCATCCTGGCCGGCTTCATCGGCGCCAACCCGCCGTCGGACGACTTGAAGGCGCATCTGTTGGGGGCTGCGACGGAGTAGCGCTCCGGGTTCAGCCCGGCGCCGGGCGCTCCCGCACGCCGCACCAATCGGCGACGAAGGCGGCGATGGCGAGGGTGGCTTTTTGCAGCGTCGGCAGGTGGGCGCGCTCGTCAAAGCCGTGGTGGCCCTCTCCGCGAGGTCCGTAGCACAGCGCCGGCATGCGGTGGTACAGGCCGTAGAACCGGGTGTCGTTGACCGCGGTCGAGCGGCGCTCCCCCATGTCGGCGCCGAACACCCGGCGGTGCGCCGCGGCCAGCACGCGCTCCGCCTCGCTGCCGGGATCAAGCACGTAGCCGTCAGCCTGGAAGCCGTTCCAGACGACTTCGGGCGGGTTGTTGGCCATGAAGGCGTCGGCCCGGGCCGCCTCCGCGACGCAGTGCTCCACCCCCTCCCGCGCCGCCGTGAGGCTCGTGCCGGGCAGCAGGCCGATGCGGCAATCCACCTCGCACCAGGCGGGCGTGCTGCTGGCCCAGTCGCCGCCGCGGATCACGCCGGGGTTGAACTTGAGCGGCTCCACGGCATCGCCGAACCATGGGTCGGCGCGGGCAGCCTCGTTCAGCGCCGCGGTGTGCCGCTGCAAGGCGTGGATGAGCTGGAAGGCGGACATGATGGCGTTCGTGCCGGCCTGCGCCTGGGCCACGTGCACCGGCACGCCGCGCACCTGCAGGCGGAACCATAGGACGCCGACATGGACGCGCGTGATGGTGGCGTCCGTCGGCTCGGGGATCAGCACCGCGTCGGCGCGGTAGCCGCGGGCGAGGGTGGAGAGCGCGCCGTTGCCGGTGCATTCCTCCTCCGTCACCGTCTGCACGTGGACATCGGCGGCGAGGTCGAGGCCGGCGGCCCGGATGGCGTCCAGCGCGAACACCATGGCCGACACGCCCTGCTTCATGTCCCCGGCGCCGCGGCCGTATAGCCAGCCGTCCCGGATGACCGGATCGAACGGCGGCGTGCTCCAGAGCGCCAAGGGACCGGCGGGCACGACGTCGACATGGCCTTGCAGGATCAGGCTGCGTCCGGCCAAGGCCTCCGCCCGGCGCGTGGCCACAACCTGGACGGCGCGGCTGTAGTCGGTGTCCATGACGGGGCTGAAGCCCGCGAGGTTCGCCATATCGACCTGGTCGAGCGTGTAGCGGTCCACGCCGTAGCCGCGGCCGGCGAGCTGCCGGGCCATCCAGTCCTGCAGCGGGGCTTCCTGGCCGCGGACGGAGGGGAAGCGGACGAGGTCGGCCAGGAACTCCGTTTGCCGGGCGAACCCGGCGGCAACCGCCTGGCGGAGGCGCTCATGGATGGCGTCATCGGGCATGGGCAACTCCTTCAAGCGGGGCGGACGTTCCAGAATGTCGGGAAGCCCTTCAGCACGCCCTGAATGCCGCGGTGCGCCGTCGTCACCGCGAACTGGCCGAGCGGGAAGAAAGGCACGTCGTCCATGCACTGCGCCTGGATGTCGCGGCAGATGGCCTGGCGAGCCGCCATGTCGGGGGCGTCGAACCAGGCGGCGATCAGCGCCTCCGTGCGTTCGCTGGTGGACCAGCCGGGGTAGCCGGCCAGGCCGTTGCCGTGCAGCGAAAGGTGGGTGGCCGGGTTGAGCCAGTCGCTGCCGGTCCAGGACGTGACGAAGCCGCTCCAGCCGCCCTGGGCGACGGGACCCTTGTTGGTGCGGCGCTGCAGCATGGTCGCCCAGTCGGTCGCGACGTAGTCCACCGCCATGCCGGCGCGGCGCATGGTGTCGGTCAGCACCTCGCCCATTAGGCGCATGTGCAGGTAGTCGGTGGGCACGATCAGCTCCACGGCCTCGCCCTTGTAGCCGGCGTCCTTCAGCGCCTTCGCCACCGCTGGCAGGTCGTCTTTCTGGCTGCCGACCGCTCCCAACCCGGCGTCGCTCGCCATCGGGCTGCCGGGCATGAACACGCCGACCGGGGCGGTGTAGAGCGCCGGGTCGTCGCCGACGACGGCCTGCATCATGGAGGGCTGGTCGAGCGCGTGCAGCAGGGCGCGGCGGACCGCCGGGTTGTCGAATGGCGGCTGCAAGTGGTTCGGGCGCATCATGCCGATGGTGCCGGACGGGTCCATGATCTCAACCGTGATCCCCTTCGCCCGGCGCAGCAGCGGCAGCAGGTCGGGGGTCGCCTGCTCCCACCAGTCCTGCTCGCCCGATTGCAAGGCGGCCGCCGCGGTGGCGCCGTCGGGGATCGTGGTCCATTCGACGCGGTCGTAGTGGACGACCTTGGGACCGGAGAACCAGTCGGGCGTGCCGCCGTCCCGCGGCTTGTAGCCGTCAAAGCGGGCATAGACGTTGCGCGCGCCCTGCACGCGCTCGTTCGCGACGTAGCGGAACGGGCCGCTGCCGACCATCTCGCCCACCTGCGTCATCGGGTCGGTCTGCGCCAGCCGCTCCGGCATCATCGCCGGCATGTAGGATGCGGGCTTTGCCAGCGCGTCAGGCAGCAGGGGAAACGGCTTGTTGAGGCGGAACTGGATCGTGCGGTCGTCGGGCGCCGACAGCTCGTCGGTCGCGCGCATCAGGGCGCCGCCGAACGCGTCCCGCTTGGCCCAGCGGCGGATGCTGGCGACGCAGTCCCGCGACAGCACGGGCGTGCCGTCATGCCACATCAGGCCGGGGCGCAGCGTGAGGCGCCAAAGCTTGCCATCCTCCTCCGTCGCGTGCCCCTCCACCATCTGCGGCGAGGCGCGGTAGGCGGTGTCGCAGCCGTACAGCGTGTCGAACACCATGTGCCCGTGGTTGCGGGTGACGTTGGCGGTGGTCCAGTGCGGATCGAGGAAGGCGAGGTCGATCTGCGGCACGAAGCGCAGGGTCGTGGCCGCGGCGGCGCGCACCACGCCCGGCCGGGCCAGGCCGGACGCGCCGAGCGCCGCCAGAAGGGTTCGACGCCGCATCACCGCTCTCCCGCTGTCCCCGCCGCCCACTACACCGGACGCCGGCCCGGCTTGGCAAGCCTCCCAGGCGGCGCAGCCATTAAAGACGGCGGCGCAGCCGGTCGGCTATCCGTTCCGCCATCGCCACCGTCGTGAGGTGCGTGTTGGCGCGGGGCACCTCCGGCATCACCGAGGCGTCGATCACCCGCAGCCCGGCCGCGCCGATCACCCGGCACTCCGGATCCACCACCGAGCGCGGGTCATCGGGCGCGCCCATCCGGCAGGTGCCGCTCGCGTGCTGCGCGTCGGAGCACTCGGCGAACAGCCAGTCGTCGAGCGCCGCGTCGTCCAGCACGTCCTCCATCGAGCGGCAGGAGGCGCCATACTCCACCCGCTCGGCGATGGCGCGGAAGGCCGGCTGGGCGCAGAGCGCCTGCAAGCGGCGCACGCCGTCGCGCAGGCGCACGAGGTCGCGCCCGTCGGACAGCATGCGCTCCTCCACCTCGGGGTCGATGGCCGGGTCGGGGCTGGCGATGCGGACGTGGCCCTGGCTGAACGCCTGATACACCGAGACGGCGAGGCGCCCGCGGGAGGCTTCAGGGCCGCCCCGGCTCAGCAGCGCGCCGGCCAGGTTGCCGGCGATCACCATCATATCGTTCTCCCCCGCGCCGCCCAAACCCGAGCTGTAGCGCAGGCAGCAGTTGGTGTGGCGGTGCATGGGCGTGCTGACCTGCGCTTCCGGGCGGAGATGCAGCAGGGCGCCGACGAGTGGATGGTCGAGCAGGTTCTCCCCCACCGGCCGGTCCACGACGACCGGGATGCCGAGGCCCTGCAGCAGCGCCGCCGGGCCGATGCCGGAGCGTTGCAGCAAGGCGGGCGAATGGATGGCGCCGGCGCACAGGATGACCTCCCGCGCCGCCCGGGGCGTGTGGTTCTCGCCGCCGACCCGCACGCGCACGCCCGAGGCATGGGGCCGGTTGCCTTCCCACTGCACCGCCTCGACCAGGGCGTTGCCGACGATGTGCAGGTTGGCCCGCCCGCGCGCCGGCTCCAGGTAGCCGTCGTTGGTCGAGACCCGGCGCCCGTCGATGCTGTTGATGGCGAACGGCGACACGCCCGCGCCCTCCGGCGCGTTGTGGTCGTCGCACCAGCCGTAGCCGAGGCCGAGCGCCGCGTCCCGCAGCGCGCGGTCCACGCTGCCCCACGCCTCCGGCGGCGCGCGATACACCGGGATAGGGCCGCGGTCGCCGTGGTAGAGGGCATGGGGGAAATTCTTGTCGGTTTCCAGCTTGCAGAAATACGGCAGCATGTCCGCCCAGCCCCAGCCGGCGCAGCCCGCGGCGGCCCAGCGCTCGAAGTCGTCGGGGATGCCGCGGATGGCGATCTGGCCGTTGATGGTCGAGCTGCCGCCCATCGCCCGGCCCCGCCACAGCAGCCGCGGCTCCTGTGACGCCGTGCGCCGGGCCAGGAGGCGCGGCCAACGGAAATCGTCGTCGCCGATGGCGCGCATCGGGTTGGGAATGCTGATGTGCTCCGGCGTCTCGGCGGAGCGGAAGTCGCGCCCGGCCTCCAGCAGCAGCACGCGGGCGCCCGGGTCCTCGCTGAGCCGCGCCGCGAGGACCGCGCCCGCCGAGCCGCCGCCGATAATGATGGTGTCGTACTCGGCAGCGATCATCGGGCAGCCTTCGTGCAGGGAAGGGCGCAGCTTGCCGTCCGGACGGGCTTGCGGCAAGGCGAGGGACGTCCTTGCCGAACACGGTCCGGGCCTACGACTACGACCCGGCCACGGCGCCATCGCGGGCAAGCGCGTGTTCGCGCGGGTGGAGGAAGGCGGCCAGGACGGCGGGCCGGACGGGGCGGCAGTGGACCGGGATGGGTTCCACTGGTGCGCGGTGTTCAGCGGCGGGTGCCTGCTGCGGTTCGACCCGCACGGGCGGGTTGAGCGCCGGGTGGCGGTGCCGATGCAGTACCCGACCATGCCGGCCTTTGGCGGCGAGGCGCTGGACACCGTGTTCGTGACCTCCGCCGCCTGGCCGCTGTCGGAAGAGGACCGGCGGCGGCGTTCGCAGGAGGGCGGGCTGTTCGCTTTCCAGGCACCCGTGCCGGGCCTGCCGGCGACGCGCGTTCACGGCCTGGACGGCCCGTCCGCCTCCGCGACCTCCCACCCGCCGCCGAGCGCGCGGTAAAGCGTGACCAGGCCCGTCGCGATCTCCGTGCGGCTGTTTGCCAGGTCGTTCTGGCTTTGCAGGAGCTGCGCCTGGGCCGCGTTCACGTCGAGGAAATCGACGACCCCCTCGGCGTAGCGCTGCCGGGCCGCGCGGAGCGCGATGTCGTTCTGCGCCACGGCGTCGGCCACCTGGCGTTCCCGCGCCTGCGCCTCCGCAAAGGCCGTGAGCGCGTTGTCCACCTCCTGCCAGGCTTGCAGCAGCGTCCGGCGGAACGTGGTCGCGGCCTCGCGCTGCTGGGATTCGCGCAGGCGCAGCATGCCGCGCAGCCGCCCGCCCTGGAAGATCGGTAGGGAGACCGACGGCCCCAAGTCGAACGCGCGGGAATACAGGCTGAACGCATCCCTGAGCCGCAGGCTTTGCAGCTCGACGCTGCCGTTCAGGGTCACGTCAGGGTAGAACTCCGCCTCCGCGACGCCGGTCTGCGCCGTGGCCGAATGCAGCCGGGCCTCGGCCTGGCGCAGGTCCGGGCGGCGGCGCACCAAGGTCGCGGGCAGGCCGACCGGCACCAGCGCCGGCACGCCCGGCTGGGCGGCCCGGGGCTTCAGCTCCGCTTCCAGCGCCCGGGGCGTCTCGCCCAGCAGCAGGCCGATGGCGTTGATCGCCGCCGCCTCCTGCGTGCGCAGCGGCGGCACGGTGGCGGCGATGGTGGACTCTTGGGCGCGCGCCCGCGCCATGTCGAGCGTGGTCGCGACGCCGTTGTCGAACCGGTTCCGCACCAGGGCCGTATTCTGCCGCGCGAGGTCCTGGTTGTGCTCGGCGATGGCCCGCTGCGCCTGGACGCCGCGCAGTTGCAGGTAGTTCTGCGCCAGGTCGGCCAGGGCGGCGAGGGCGACGCCGCGCCGGTCCTCGATGGCGGCCTGCGTGTCGGCTGTCGCGGCCTCCACCCCGCGGCGCACCCGGCCGAACAGGTCGAGGTCCCACGAGGAGCTGAGGCCGTTCTGGAACACGTCGAACTCGACCGGCGCGCCGGGCTTGATGACGACGAGCGCCCCCGGGTTGCCGGTCAGGCTCAGCCGGCTGCGCTCGTAGGAGGAGCGCTCGTTGATCTGCGGCAATCCTTGCGACGCCACCACCGCGCGCTGCGCCCGGGATTGCAGGACGCGCTCGGCCGCTGTCTGCAAGTCCAGGTTCTGCGCCGCCACGCGCTTCACCAGCGACGACAGCTCCGGGTCGTTGAACTGGGTCCACCATTGCGGGTCCACCTCGCCGGCCGTGGTGCGGCTGCGCACGTCGGCGCGCTCCGGACCCCAATCGCCCGGCGCCCCGGGGTCTGGCGGGCGGAAGTCCGGTCCCACGGTGCAGGCGGCCAGCATCAGCGCTGCGGTCCAGGCCAGCCGGCCAGTCCTCATCGCGAGGTCTTCATCGCGGGGCCGTCATTGCGGCGCCGTGACGCGGGCGGGCGTTTGCCGCTGGTCGCCCACCACGTCGGCCAGCCCGGTGTGGATCGTCGTTTCCACGGAAAAGCCGAGGCGCAGCAGCTTCGCCTCGTTCTGACCCGGCGACACCACGATCTTCACCGGCAGGCGCTGCACGATCTTGGTAAAGTTGCCGGTCGCGTTGTTGGGCTGGATCGCCCCGAACGCCGCCCCGGACGCCGGCGGCACGCTGTCCACCACGCCGTCGAGGTCGATGTCGTAGGCATCGACGTGAACCCGCACGTGCTGGCCCGGCAGGACGTGGCGGAGGGCCACCTCCCGGTAGTTCGCCACGATGTACACCTGGTCGAGCGGCGCCACGATCATCAGGGATGCGCCGGGCGCCACGTAGTTGCCGACCTCGACGGTGCGCTGGCCGACCATGCCGCTGACCGGCGCCAGGATGCCGGCATAGCTCAGGTTGAGCCGTGCCTGATCGACCCGCGCCTGGTCGGCCTTCACGGCGGCCGCCGCCGCCGCCTGCTGTGCTTGGAGCACCGGGATCTGCCGGCGGGCCGCTTCCGTGGACGCGCGGGCCTGGTCCACCGCCGACTGCGCCTGCTGCACCTGCTGGTCCGCCTGCTGGCGCTCTTGGAAGGTGCCGGCGCCGGTCGCGGCGAGGTTGCGGTAGCGCTTCTGGTTGGCCTGGGCGAAGGCGAGCTGCGCGGCGGCGGACGGGTTCTGCGTTTGCGACTGGTCCACCACGGCCGGCTGGCGGGAGATGGAGGCGCTGGTCTCCGCAAGCTGCGCCATGTCGCGCTCCAGCGTGGCCTCGACGGTGGCGAGCGCTGCGCGGAAGTCCCGGTCGTCGATGGTCGCCAGCAATTGCCCGGCGGACACCGGCTGGTTGTCGTCCACATCGACCGACGCGATCTGCCCGGACACGCGCGGCGCCACCGTCGCGTAGTGCGCGGTGACGTAGGCGTCGTCGGTCCAGACATCCGGGGCCGGGGCGAAGATGATCGCGAGCACGACGGCGATGAAGCCGACGACCACCGCGCCGCCCAGCAGCCAGGGCCACAGCGGCTTCCGCTTGGCCGGCGGCTTATCCTTGTCCCCCTGCTTGTCTTCGTCTTCACGCGGCGGCTTGCCAGGCTTGTCCTTCGGCGGTGCGCCGCCCTTCTCGTCGTCGGCCATCCTGCGGCCCTATCCCTGCTCGGCGACGATGCGGGGGGGGGTAGGTGCGGACCGGCAGCACCGCCAGCACGACCATCAGCACGGCGGCCAGGCATGCGATCACGAGGAAGGCGTCGCTCAGCGTCAGCACGGTGGCCTGCGCCTGGACGGTGCTCCGGAACGCCGCGATGCTCCCCGCGCCATGCTGCTGCAGCACGTTGAACGATCCCTGTCCCGACTGATCCACGATGCGGTTGTAATGCAGCGCCCCGCGCCAGTGCACGATCAGCTCCACCATCCACACGCCGACCGGCTCGGCCACGCCGCGCATCGTGTTGACCAGGGTGGACGCGAACGGCCCGTCCGCCGGGTCCTTGATGGTGTTCACGGACATCATCAGCAGCGGCATGACGATCAGCGGCGCCCCGAGCGCCTGGAACCCCTGCCAAAGCAGGAAGGTGCCGGCGTCCCAAACGGAGGTGAGGAAGGAGTTGCCGATGCAGTCCGCCGCCACGCAGACGATGCCGGAAAACAGCACCCACCGCGCATCGACGCGTTCGAAGTCCAGCAGGAAGGCGATGGCCGGCAGGAGCAGGAACTGCGGCACGGCGATCAGGACCGTGACGACATAGGATTGCTCCGGGCGGAAGCCCGCGACCTGCTGCAAGTACCGGAGCGGGATGGTCGAAGCCGATTGGCTGAGCAGCAGGAAGGTGAACAAGGTGGTCAGCCCGAACAGGAAGTTGCGCTGCTTGAGCAGGGAGAAGCGGTAAAGCGGCAGCTCCGCCGTCAGGTCGTTCAGCACGAGCAGCGGCAGGGCCACGGCGGACACCAGGGCAAGCACGCAGATGAACTTCGAGTTGAACCAGTCCAGCCGGTCCCCTTGTTCGAGCATGGTGGTGAACGCGCCGAATCCGACGACGACGAGCAGCGCCCCGCGCCAGTCGAACTGCCGGATGCGCTCCAACCTCGGCGGCTGCTGCGCCACGCCATACCAGATCAGCAGGCCGGACAGCGCGCATAGCGGCAGGGCCTCGAAGAACACGAACTGCCAGCCGACGAGTTCCGTCCACAGCGCGGCCAGGGCGGTCGAGATGTTCGGCCCGAAGGTGGCCGTCAGGCCGTAGGCCGACAGCCCGTAAAGCCGCACCGGCGGCGGCAGCACCTGGAGCGCTACCGTCAGCAGCAAGGGGATGGTGAAGCCGGAGGACAGGCCCTGGAGGAAGCGCAGGCCGTACAGCAGGCCCAGGTTCGACGTGAACGGGATCGACACCGTGCTGATGCAGGTCAGCGCGATGACAAACAGCAGCCAGTGGCGGATCGACACCGTGACGGCCCAGAACGTCGCCATCGACATGCCGACGACCTGGCCCGTGGCGAACAGGCTGCTGAGCCAGGTGCCCGGGTCCTGGCTGAGGCCCAGGCCGCCCCGCACGTCGATCAGCGCGGTGGAGGTGACGCCGTCGTTGAACTCGGCCGTCAAGGCGGCCAGCAGCACGCCCAGGAGGCCCAGCAACGGTTTCAGTTCCAGTCCCTTGCCTCCTTCGCTCGCCAAATCCCGCTTCGGCGCCGCAGTCGATGCGCTCCACGCGGCGCAGGGATTGTAATGCCGCCCGGCGGCGAATGCCGCAAGCCGGGGGCCGCGGCCCCACGCACCCGCTCCGCGCATGCCTGATGAAACGCCCCGCGCATTTGCGCGATGAAACAAACGAACGGGCGGCGCATTAGGATGGCATGAACGCCATCGCCTCCTTCCCTCCCGCGCAGCACGTCGCCGCGGCCTTCCGGACCGCCGTCGCGGGCTTCGACCGCACGCATCCGGTGCTCGTGCTGAGCCACAACAACGCCGACGGCCTGTCCGCCGCCGCCCTGTTCGCCCGGGCGTTCGCCGCGGATGGCTGGCAGGTCCGCACGCGCGTGGTCGGCCGGGGCGAAAGCCCGTGGTCGGAGGAGATGCGCGCCGAGCTTGGCCCCGTGCCGGCCGGCGGCGTGGTGGTGGCGGACCTCGGCGTGCAGCCCGGCCTGCCGAAGCCCGGCGTGCCCACAATCGTCGTCGATCACCACATCCCCGGCGCCCCGCCGCCGGGCGCCGTGGTGATCACCGGGTACGGCATGGA
>JAABUQ010001629.1_pt1 | contig 47492 bp, 52 predicted proteins | sample 5560001 | NCBI WGS metagenome assembly JAABUQ01 (sample SAMN10711888, study PRJNA513371) | rock metagenome | isolation source: Antarctica rocks | place: Antarctica: Victoria Land, Finger Mt nord | collected 2015-12-18
GTGTCATGTGTGTCAGCAGAAGCAGGCCATGCCACTGTGGAAGAGAACGTATCGTTGTGAGAACTGCGGCTCGGTGATGGATCGTGACGACAACAGCGCGGTCAACATCTACCAGCGGTTCGTTGCCCAGCTTGGGCCACACGCGTAGCTGGTCTACGTGCGGTGTGCTGCACATTTGTGCAGTAATCAATGTGTTTAAACACATTTTGAAAGGCGGAACCTGATGCCTCAATCCTCTGTACATTACCGACTCATTGAAGAAGTGAAGATTCGGCGTGAGTCGTTTGGTGGCATACTCTACAAGTATGGCTGCGCCGATAGAGGTGCGCTCTCGTTTATCAATTCTCCCCAACTTATTGAACTGCTGATTGAGAGTCAGCAACATCACGAAGGGAATGTTACGGCTGCGATTGCAAGTAGTCGTTACTCCGAGACAAGTAAGCAGAAGTTGTACGTTGCCCTTGATGATCTTGTAGGACGCGGCTATGTGCAGACGTTGACGCCCGTTGAGGATTAGTGGATGGGGAGCATGCATGACAGGGGCAAGCCCTGTCACTCCGATACACGGACTCGCGTGGCAAAGCCACGCCATGATGATTAGTATAGTAGTGACACCCTTTACGGGTGTCATGCAAGTAAGCACCTTCCGATGCATCCAAAAGAGGAGTATTTTCAATGGTGGAACTGGTACGCTTTATGCAACGTCCCGATCGTTCAGAGAAAAAGAGAGTTGGGAGTGTTAATCCGCTTGCATTGACAGCGATGCAACAGACAGGAAAGATGGTGCCACAGACAAAGGGGCGTGGGTCACAACGCTTTTTGCAGGGTGGATTGTCAGCACCAATTACGGTGACGTGGGAAATTACTGCGGCCTGTAACATTGCCTGTGTACACTGCCTTTCGGCGTCGGGAAGACGTAGACCAGGAGAGTTAAAGACAGCGCAAGCATTGGCATTGGTTGATGAGTTCGCGGAGATGCAGGTATTTCAGATTCACTTCGGTGGGGGCGAGTCATTTATTTATCCAGGCATATGGCAGGTGCTTGAACGCTGCACAGAGCGTAACCTCGTGATGTGTATTAGCACGAATGGCACGCTGATTACAGCAGACCGTGCGAAGCGGTTGAAACAGTTTGACCCCCTCTACTTCCAGGTAAGTTTAGATGGTGGCACGGAACAGACCAATGATCGTATCCGCGGGCAAGGTGTTTTCAAACGTGCGCTGCGCGGGTTAGAGTTGTTGGCGGCAGAGAATCACAGTTTGACGGTGAATAGTGTATTGACACGCTATAGCTTCTCCGAGCTAGATCGTCTCTACGATATTGCGGCAGGTTTTGGTTCTAAGCTGCGGGTGACACGGTTACGGCCTTCGGGCCGTGGGCAGGACGTGTGGGCCGACCTGCATCCAACACAGGAGCAGTACCGAGAGTTTACGGATTGGCTTATTACGCATCCTGATGTGTTGACCGCTGATTCGTTCTTTCATCTTAACGCCTTTGGCAACAAGCTAGCTGGCCTGGATGTGTGCGGTGCAGCTACCGCGACATGCTGTATCTGTCCAGAGGGCGAAGTATATCCATGCGCCTTCTTCCAGGCACCTGAGTTTGAAGCTGGAAATCTCCACGAGCGGACGTTTAAGCAGATTTGGCAGGACTCGATGCTGTTCGACTATTATCGTAAGATGGGTGGTGGTGCATGTACTGGCTGTGGTCAATACAATACATGTCATGGCGGCTGCCCTGCGACAAAGTGGTTTGTACATCAGAAACTGAGCATTAAAGACCCTGAGTGTGTTATGCGACCTACGTAATGAGCGATCCAAATAGTTGGCGGTGCTGGTCAAAGTAGCTGGAACAGCATGCCGCCAGGTCACTCTCATGTGACTATCTATCGGATATAGGCAGATCTCTTGTGGCTCTGCCTATTTCTTATTGGTAATTTGGGTGAAAAGCGGGTCTGTCTCACATTTGGTGATAAGCTCTTCAATGAGGCTGTTGAAACCATTCGGTTCGTGCTCAAAAAGATTGAGACCTCCACATGATAAGCTCATTCTTCACCTAAAGCGAGACAGAACCCAAATGTGAGCGCAGGTACGAATGTACCTGGGCAAACCGCTCCACATCGAGAGTATCAGCAGAGCATGTTGTAAATACCCCGAACGCTCCGGTCAAGGAATGGCGATGACAGGTGACAAGCCAGCGACCACGATGGTCAAGACGTGATGAGCCATCTCTTCTGCTGAGCGGGTTTGTTCTCCTCGGCTCCATTGCACTGCTGGACCGAAGATCGCCCAACTAATGACCAGCGCCGTGCTTTCCCTTGTTTCCTGGAGGACGGGAACCGACGATGGGACCTGATTCAGCCAGTTCAAGAGGACCTCGACTACGAGGACGTCACCTTTCCGTCCCTCGACGGCGTCCCGCTGGAGGGCTGGTTCATCCCAGCCGGGTCCGACAAGTTGATCATCGCCAATCACCCGATGGGGTTCAACCGGTCCGGGTTGCCCACGCAGTTCGAGCCGTGGCACTCGCAGTGGGCGTCCAGCGGGAACGGCTTCGAGGTCAACTTCATCCCGGACTACAAGATCCTCCATGATGCCGGATACAACGTCCTGACCTATGACCTGCGCAACCATGGTCTCAGTGGCAGGGCGAACGGCGGCATCGGGTCCAGCGGCATCTTTGAGGCGCGTGACGTCGTAGGCTCGCTGCAGTACGTGCGCAGCCGCGACGAGACGCGGGACATGACAATCGGCCTCTTCAGCCGTTGCCTGGGCTGCAACTCCACATTCTCTGCGATGACGCAGTTCCCCGAGGCGTTCAACGATGTGCGCTGCCTGGTCGGACCCCAGCCCCTGACCACGCAGATCATCCTGGAGCGTCGACTGGCCTTGGCGGGAGTTCCGACCGACCGTATCGAGGATCTGGAACAGTGCATCGTGTTGCGCACGGGCATCGGGTTCGCACCGAGAGACCCGAGGGAGTGGGCGAAGAATGTCCGCATCCCCACGTTCCTCTACCAGGTACACGATGACGTGCTGACACAGCCAAGCGACGTGCAGACCATGTTCGACAACATTCCCATCGCCGAGAAGAAACTTCACTGGATCTACGGCACTTCGGCCCGCTTAGACGGCTACCTCGAGTTCCAGCGCCGCCCGCAGCCGATGCTGGAGTGGTTCGAGAAGTACATGTCCTGATCAGGTTCCTTCTGCGGCCCGCCTCGTCTCCGACGGGCGGCCACCCAAGTAGCCGTAAGACCTCCGAAACGGTGCGCGCGTTCGCTCGTTTCGGAGGTCTTACGGCTACGATAACATTCGTTAAGACTGCTACACAATCGTCGGGTAGTATTTCGTTCCCTCAGCTTCCATATGCCCAAAACGTAACTGCTCAGGTAGGAGATTGTAGAGTCTGATAAAATAGAGTCATGACAGAGAAAGAACGCATCACCCAACTGGAAGCAGCAGTGGCAAGGGAGCGAGCCGAGAAAGCCATCATGCGGACGGAGATGGCAGAGCTAGGGGCCGAGGCAGCGATATTGCATGATTCTACAGGAGAGATCGATGGACAACATCACACGAATGAACCTGGATAACCTTCGCTCTAAAGAGAGAGAATTGCAAAACAAGGCATTTTTCTCTGTGATCGAGGCAACGGACAAACCCGTTGCCTGGGCATACGACGTGTGGGACGAGATGGTGGCAAGCTTAAGCCACAAAGATAACCATCAGAGGGCGATTGCAGCCCAAGTCCTCAGCAATCTGGCAAAGAGCGATCCAGAGAACAGGATGCTCAAGGATTTTGATGCTCTCCTCGCAGTCACGAAGGATGAGAGGTTTGTTACTGCCAGGCACTGTATGCAATCCATATGGAAAGTTGGCGCCGTGGGAGAGAAGCAACCCCGTGACGTGTGCTGAGGTTGATCGGACAGGACTCCAGGGAGCTGATTCGGCGAGAGTGGGACATCAATTCTTTTCGTCTCTTGCATGAGGAGAAACTCTCTTTCTTGCTATGAACTTGCCTTCATAATGCCAAGCATGAGAACAGTGATCATGAGAACAACCACAACAACATAAAGGATGAGAAGGGATTTATTACTTGAAAGCATGGACTATCTCCTCTACTATGAGAGCGGAAAGGGTGTTCTTTCCTCCATTCGGATATTTCTAGCAGCATAGCATGACACACTGAACTGAAACTTCCTACAACACTTGCGAAAACGAGTGCGAGAGTCATGATGTTCTCCTTTGTCATGTTTCATAGTTGTCTTCTTCACGCATGCATGTACATCGTGCAGTACGAAAGAAGACCAGAGAGATGAGAACGTGCCTTCTTTCGATACCGTGTTCCCTTCAACAGAAGAGTACCAGGGCCAGCTGATACTAAACTGCGATCTCATATAGTACACTGAAAGCTAGCTACAAGCACAATGGACGAGAGATGCGCTCTACGCACATGTGCATTTTAGGATGAGATGAGAGTGAACCTCTCCTGAGCCAGAACTGAAAAACAGAGCATGGGCTCGTGAAGGTCCAAGAGGAGGCATGTAATGATACAAGAGCCAGAGCATATCCCCTTGCCCTCCCTGTTCCTCTTACGACGGTCATCTCTGCGACACTACAACGTGTGCGGAACGCTCTCCGCAGGAGAGGACGATATGTGTTCTTCCGGCTCCACGGGCTTCTTTGCCATGCGTCGCGCACGAAGTATCGAGGCAAGGATGGCGATGAGCAGAACAAGCGCGATGACCCCCAGCGAGACAAAACTTGGGATGGGATAGATGTCCGCCAGCAGCATCTTGACGCCAACATAGCTCAGAATGACCGATAAGCCGAGCTTCAGGTAGTAAAATTTGTCGATGACATTGGCAAACACAAAGTACAGGGAACGCAGACCAAGAATCGCGAAGACGTTCGACGTGTAGACAATGAACGGGTCTTGTGTGACTGCGAACACTGCGGGAATGGAGTCTACTGCAAAGACCAGATCGGTACTCTCGATGATGAGCAGGACTAGGAGCAGCGGTGTCACCATGCGTTGACCCGCCCGACGCACAACGAAGCGGTCACGCTCATAGTCCTCCGTCACTGGCATGACGCGACGAACGAGTTTCAGCAAGGGATTCTTCTCTGGATGAACCTCCGTTTCCTTTTGCAGACCCATTCTGATTCCTGTGAAGATCAGAAATGCTCCGAACAGGTAGAGTATCCAGTGGAACTCTTCCAAGAGCACTGCCCCGACTGCGATCAGAATACCGCGCATCACTAGTGCGCCAAGAATGCCCCAGAAGAGGACACGGTGCTGGTATGCTACAGGAACGCGAAAGTAGGTGAAGAGTAGCACGAAGACAAAAATGTTATCGACACTCAGCGACTTTTCGATCAACCAGCCCGTGAAGAACTGCAATGCTGGCTCTGGACCGCGCAAAACGTACAGGCCCGCATTAAAGATCAACGCGAGCGAAATCCACACCACGCTCCAAATTGAAGCTTCTTTTAATAACACACTATGCGCCTTGCGATGAAAGACGCCAAGATCAATGGCGAGCATCGCAAGCACAAACAGATTAAAACCAATCCAGGGCCAAAGGGCTCCCATGAGTTTTTTTCCCTTTCCTCAATACACAGCACCGTTTCTCAAGCTATTAGCAGCATAGCACGTTCGCGTGAACTGTCTCTGTGAACAGCCTGAGACGGTGCTGAGAGGGTGCTTTTATTGCAGTACTCCGTCATTGTTGCGCACCTAAGGGCAGAGAAAACCAGAACGTGGAGCCATCTCCGACCCGACTCTCTACCCCCACCTGTCCCTGATGTCGCTCGATGAGTGAGCGAGAGATGTATAAACCGACGCCCAAACCAACGTGCGAGGAGCCAGTGCCAGGCTGCACCTCGATAGTCGGGACACGATAAAAGCGTTCCCAGACGCGCTCCTGTTCTTCCACCGCCAATCCCGGTCCCTTGTCATGTACGGAGACACGGGCCTCCGTCCCTTGTACCGTGAGGCGCACCTCTATAGGGGAGTCAGGCGGCGCGTATTTGAGGGCGTTGGTCAGGTAGTTCGTGACCACCTGGACAAGACGGTCGGCGTCGGCATGGACCAGCACCTCTTTCTGAGTGGGCAACTTGATATGCATGGTGCGCGACAGGTCTATCTGCCTCTGATCCTCGACTGCTTCCTGGACAATACTCACGAGATTACACGGAGCCAGCAGGAGCCGGAGCGTCGGTGCTTGCACACGCGATGCCTCCAACAGATCGTTCACTAAACGGTCCTGGACGACCACCTGACTTCGCGCACGTTCCATCAATGCTTGCACTGGAGCAAAGCGTCGCATCTCGTCTGGCAGCAGGGCTTCTGTCGTGACGAGGCGTTTGACCTTGCGTTCCGCGAGTTGCAAGCTGCCTTTCATGATGGTGAGGGGCGTTTTCAACTCGTGACAGACGACGCTCAGAAACTCTTCCATGCGACGGTGCGTCTCACGCACCGCGCGTTCGTTTGCCAGGGCCTCGGCATGTTCACGTACCAGTTGCGCCCGTGCGAGCATCAGTGAGGTCAAGCGAGCAATAGTTTGCAGCAACGTCATCTCGTAAAGGCGATAGGTGTGCTCTCGGCTTCCATCATCGACACACAGGAGTCCGACCAGGCGATTTCCTACACAGATGGGCGCAACCAACACCGTTTTGACGTAATAAGGAAGGACATGCGTATGCAATGGCAATGTCATGCCCTCGAGGAGGATACTGTGGTCGGCTTTGAGGTCGGCACGCATCGTCTCACTTGCAATGGAGCTTGCAAGCCACGGACAAGCCGCGAGGTGCTCACGCCATGCTTGTTCTTGCTCAGCAGTGAAGCCGATGGAGGCGATGGGGCGTACCGTCTCGTCTTCTGGCACAACCGAGAGCATGACAACATGCATACTCTCAACGACACTACGCGTGAGTTCGACCATACGCTCTCCCACCCGTTCTTCTGTGTTCACATGGGCAACAGAGGTTTCATTCTCGTCAGGAGCGAGCTGTTCAGGAATTTGAACAAGAGCCTCAGCCATCGCGAGCATCGCCTGTAATGCTTCGGAGGTTCGCTGTTCGAGGTGACGACGCACTGTCACCTCGCGGTAGATCAACACCGCTCGCTCAATCGCTCCCGTTTGACTCTTGATCGGGGCCGCACTCATGTTCAGCACAACCACACGCCCATCTGCTGTTCGCACGAGCACGTCTGCCGTATTGTCCGCGGTCAATCGCGTTCCTTTGAACACACGAGACAACGGTTGTTGCTTCTCTGGTAGGGTCTGTCCCTGTGCATCATTCTGGATCGCTTGCAAAAGCAGTTCGTGTTTTGCCTGTTCCTGATCGTGAGCAGGAAGAGAGGTCAAACCAAAGAGCCGTCGCGTGGCCGAATTGGTAGAGAGTACCTGTCCCTGCGCGTTATAAACGACGACGCTATCACTCATCGCCTCAAAGGTCGAAGCGAGTTCATTGGCACGAAGTAGGGTTTCTTGCTCTGCGACCACTGCCCGTATGCGTGCAGCTTCACGTTGATGAGCGAGCAGAGCAATAATGACGCCTGCATCTGCAAACGTGATAAGTTGGAGAATACCACTCCAACCAGAACCGCCGAATATTCCAAAGGGAGGGACGTAAAGGTAATCAAGCACGCCAATGCTCAAGAAAACAATGAAAAGTGCAGGCAATGCCCCCCAGAACAATGCGACGATCACCACCGCGAACAGAAGCAAGACGCCTGGAAAGGAAAAGGGAAACAAGACCTGCGTTTCTACAAGCCCGATACTCAGACCGAGGGCTACCAACAGGAGACCGACAAGATATCCGACAAGCGGATGCCGCCAGCGTGGAAGGTGTGCGGCAGCACCCATATGCCACATGCTGAAGTATTGTAGGCGAGTAGACAAAGTGTGGGACCAGTGTTGATGTTCAGAGAGCATTTCTTCCTCCTCTATGCTTTCTTGCAGCAAAGAACTGATGTGCTATTGGGTAGACAACGTGCAGAGACAAAGAAGGAAGCCACCGCGCTGTGTTTCCCTCCTGACTCTTACAGATAAGCATACGCGCTCTCTCTGAGGGAGTACTGTGTTTCTGCTGAATTACGACTGAGAAGGATTTTCCATTCGTGAAGCAAGAGGGAGCCAGAGTGTGAACGTACTTCCTTGACCCGCAGTGCTTTGGGCAATGAGACGCCCATCGAGTTGCTCGACGAGTGTCTGGGCGATGGAGAGTCCAAGTCCTGTCCCTTGCCGTGGGCGTGCTCGGTCAGCACGGTAGAACCGCTCGAAGATATGAGGGAGATCAGCAGGCTCGATACCGATCCCTGTGTCTTGCACACGGAGAACGGCCTCGTTTTCTGTCTTTTGCAGTGAAACCGTCACGCTCCCACCCTCACTCTTTTCATGTAGAGCGGTATATTTAAGCGCGTTATCAAGCAGAATGAGGAGGATGCGGCGGATACTCTCTTCATTGCCACGCACACGCACCGGTTCAATGGAACCCACCGTGAGCTGTACCCTCGCCCCTTCGTCACTTAAACGACCACGAAGCTGACGCACCAGCTGAAGGATGATGTGATCTAGTTCAACGGGATATTCTCCGCTGGCACTCTCTTTTTCAGCAAGCATTGGTCGTGTATCGACACTGGCATCGGCTCGTGCGAGCAGCAGCAGTTCTTCGACCAGTTGCGCAAGTCGAAGCGTCTCCGCATGGGCATCGGAGAGCATGGTACGACGTTCCTCTCGCGGAAGCTCTTCAACATGACGCTGCAAAAAGGCAAGGTTGCCCTGAATGGTGGTAAGTGGTGCGCGTAACTCGTGTGAGGCATCGGCGACGAAACGACGTTGAGCCTGAGTCGCATGTTCCAGATTGGTGAGCATCTCGTTAAAGGCGTCAACCACCTGCACCATTTCGTCTCGCCCTCCAGGATTGCTCACTCGCTCACTCAGATTGCCGATCCGGGTTCCATGCTCGGTGGCGACAGCGATGGCTCGCGCCGTCTTTGCCATTTCTGCGAGAGGAGAAAGCACCCGTGCGGCAATAGCCCATCCGCTTATAAGAGCGATGAGGAGCGTTCCCCCACCTACACTCAAGAGGAGTGTTCGCACGAGAGACAGCGTGGCGTTTACATCGCCCAACGACTTCGCGACCAGAAGTATGCCAATCACGGGACCTGTGTTTGCCGCCGTCACGGGTGTCTTTGTGCTCCCACCGTCTACCGTCGTTGTTGTGGGAAGAGATGAAAGGGGAGCATAAACGGGCACGATCTCCACCTGCACACGTTGTCCATTAATCGTGGCTTGGTAGTCGAGCGACTGACCAGACAGTGCCGCTCGCTTCTCATCAGCAGTTATAGGAATGCTGATGGCAGAGTTCTTCTCTGAGTCGTAACGAGGGTTGCCTTGTCCATCAACCACCTCGACCACCACCCCAGGCTCCTGATAGGCATCCAGTCCTCCTGGCAGGACAACTTGAGGAGGCCAGTAGGGAGGCGTCGAGAGGAGTTCGTTCTTGACCTGGAGAGATGCCACCCGCGCCTCCGCACGCACAGCACTGGCGACACTCTGACCAAGGACGTCGGTTGTCACGCCCCAAACAAGCACGGCAAAAGCGACCAGTGCGACTGTAACAAGTGTGCCGTACCACAGGACGAGGCGCAGACGGAGCGAACGGGAAAGCCGCTGGTCTAAGAGAGGAATGTGGGCAGTCTCATTCTTTGCAGACATAGCCGACTCCGCGCACGGTATGAATCAGGCGAGGTTCGCCATTCGCCTCGAGCTTTGAACGCAGGTAGCCAACGTAGACCTCCATCACGTTTGAGGACCCCTCGAAGTCCATCCCCCACACACGATCCAGAATAATATCGCGGGTCAGCACCAGCCGGGGACGCCGCAAGAAAAGCGCGAGCAGTTCGTACTCGGTGGGTGAAAGCTCAATTTCGCGTCCCTTCCGATGAGCGACGCGTGTGCCGGTATCAAGGTCTACGTCGGCATAATGCAACACTTCTTGACGCTCGGCCTGATTTCGGCGGAGCATGGCCCTCACCCGTGCCAGCAGTTCTTCGTTGGCAAATGGCTTGACAAGGTAGTCATCGGCCCCCGTCTCCAATCCCTTGACGCGATCCTTCACGGAGTCACGTGCGGTCAACATCAAAATGGGCACAGTGTCACCCGCTGCTCGTAGCCGTCGCGCTACCTCCAGCCCGTCGATCCCCGGCAGCATAATGTCGAGCAGAATGAGGTCTGGCGCACGCTCAAGCGTGCGCATCAACGCAGCATCGCCACTTGCGGCAACGGCGACGCTATACCCCTCATAGGCCAGAATACGCCGGAGGAGGTCTGTAATACGTGGATCATCGTCCACAACAAGAATATGTGCTTTCATTCATCGCTCCCATCGTTTCAACACGCTCAGTTCCTGATCTCATGTCCTCCTCTAGAGTATGTCACACAGAGGTGAAGCGATTCTGAGATATGTCTGAGTTCACGCTGAGAGAAATCGGGGCATTCGCCTTCTCTATCCCACGTTTCGCTCGTATGAATGAATTGCACCTCTACAGGTTCTCGTTAGACCGCCACTGACTGCCTCTGTTGTATCTGTACGCTTTGGCGCACATGCAGATAACGCACAATAGACTCTCGACTCACGAGGCCGACCAGACGCCTCTCCTGGACGACAGGCACCTGATTGATATTTCGCGTGACCATCTCCTGCAAGACTTCATGCAGTGATTGTTCAGGGGTTGCCGTGTATACCTGCTCTAGGAGTAGCATCACATGACCGACAGGAGTAGAGGACCAGCGTTCGCGCTCCACGCGTGCACTCTCGTCGAGCGTGATCAGCCCTGAGAGGTACTCTCCTTGCACCACAGGAGCGGCACGGAGCCCGTGAGGAAGTAAGTACTCGTCCGCCAACTTTCGCAAAGAGATGTTCGCAGGGACCGCGACAGGCTGGGAGTTCATGGCCTGACCAACGGTGACGCCTTCTAAGGCAGATTGCAGCACCACCTGAGCGTTGGTACTCTGTGCTGCACTCAGAAGGAACCAGCCAATGAAGACGATCCAGAGTCCGTCGAAAAAATCGCCTGCGAAAAATGTGACGATCCCTAGCACGATGAAGGCGTAGCCACAACCCTGACCGATGAACGAGGCAATGCGCGTGGCCTTCTGAAAATTTCCTGTTCCTTTCCAGATGAGTGAGCGCAACACACGTCCGCCATCGAGCGGAAAGCCTGGAACGAGATTGAAGAGACCCAAGAAGAGGTTCGAGATGGCGAGGTAGTCCAGAACCGCCTCTATGGGGGCTGTACTTTCGCGAAAGGGCACTGCCAGCATGAAGGCCAGACCCGCAAGCAAAAGACTGGCGACAGGGCCAGCAATCGCGATTTGGAACTCGACGCCTGGACGTTTCATCTCCTGATTGATCTCCGCAACTCCACCGAAGATGAAGAGGGTAATGCCCTTCACGCTCAATGTGTAGGCTCGCGCAACAAGTGCGTGCGCCAGTTCATGAAACAGCACGCACACAAACAGCAGGAACGCAGAGACCCCTGCTGCAACCCAATAGGTAGCAGGAGACCAGCCAGTGAAAGAGCGCGGAAACCACCCTGTGGCGAGGGACCACGTTAACAGAAGAAGCACAAGAAACCAACTGAGATGAGCATATACATCGATACCGAAGAGTTTTCCAAGACGAAGTGAGCCTGTCATGATCGTTCTCCTTGAGACGCTTTCGTACTCATAAGAGTACTTTCTATTCCTCAAAAAGCATACTCCGTTCAGATGAGTCGTCCCTGTGAAGGCACTGTGAAGAGACTGAGAGGGCATGCGGTCGCATCCTTACCTTCCATGGAGATGTGGTAGAGTAGAAAGAGACAGCGTGAACGGAACGACAGGAAGAATCGGCAGTACAGAAGAGAAAGGGAACATGTCTATGAAAAGGCAAGGGAAGGTGCTTCTGTGCAATGCCATTAGTGCTTCATCAGGGGTATAGGTGATGGCTTGTTGGCTTGTATGCAAAAAGAACATCCTTTCAGGAATGGTCTTCTGGGCAAGGAGATGAGGTGATAAACTTGCAAGAGGGGCTACGACAATATCTACCGTCGAATCATCGGGGTCGGTATACCAGCGGCGAACAGTTTTCATGTCCATATCTGTGTACTCATAGCCTTCCAGTGCTCGCAGGTAGGGTTGAGGATTTAAGCGCATAACGTAGGTGTTTTCAGGGAAGTTTTCTGCCACATGTCGAGCGGTTACTAGATACGCATGATCCGGTTCTACAGCAACGAAAAAACCTGTAGCATTTGCGCTACAGGTTCCATTGTCTTTTCTTGTGCCAAAAAATGCAACAGACTGCTTAAAGTCTTCGGGAACCCTCATATGTCTCTCCATCTCTTCCGTACAGAGCGTCGAACGACACTCGGTTCGTCGAGGAAATTTCTTCCTTCTCTGCAAGGAGTACTCCCCCAAAAATGTGTCGCCTCTGATTCTATTCTACTCGACTTTGCCTTCTTCGGAAAGGAGCAGAACATCTTCTTCAGAGCGTCTCTCTGCGGTCTCAGAAACGTTCATCCGCATGTTCGGCAGTGCAAACGAACTATGCCGACAAGGGAAACGAACGTTCCTCAAGATGCAGAGGAACGGTTGCGGTGCCCCTGAAAAGGGCTTGACTTTAGCCAGAAAATCCGCGAAACTAGGGTCTGAGAATGCCTGAGAATGGATTACAAATGAATCTTAAACAACAAATTGAAAACTATTTCGGCCTGAGCGACGTCATATACGAACATCTCAACACGCCTACAAATGATGTTCTTGCAGTCACCACGCCGACAGGTCGATTTGCCCTTAAACTGTACAATCCTCAATCTCGGGCAGAGGCCTCAGTAGTCCAATGGGAGTTAGACCTCATCATCCATCTCATGCGAAATGGGGCGCCAGTAACAAAACCTGTACGTGGTACGCATGGATATGTGGAGTCATTGCGTGTAGACGGGCGAGATCGTGTGGCTGCACTCTTTGAATGGGCACCGGGTTCGAAGCCAGCACCAGAGCGACACGCCTACATGCTACTAGGGAAAGCGGCCGCTCAAATCCATCAAGCAGCTGACACCTTTGCTTCTTCGTTCCTGCGTGAGAGCTATGATGCTCACACCCTCATCGACGAACAGCTCCACCGGATGGAAATGCACCTTCGTGAAGCGAAGAGGTGGAAACAGGCAGTGGCTTTAGGCGAACGCTTGAAACAGGTCATCGCGAATCCAACATTGGATCGCGGAATCTGTCATATGGACCTCACTCTCGATAATGTGCATCGTCATGGCGATATCATTACCGTGTTCGATTTCGACAGTGCGGGAGAATGTTGGCGTTCCATCGAACCGTATGGCGTCTTGAGATCTTCAAAAGAGTCCTTTGAAGCATGGCTGGACGGCTACCGCTCAGTTCGACCTTTCAGCCGACACGACGAAGAAGCCGTCGCAGCATTCAGCATTATTGGTGATGTGCGCGTGGTCGCATGGAAGCTTGGCGTAGCTCGTTCATCACGTGGAAAACCACTCCTTGGGATAGCAGATCTCCCGGGCGTCGTAGATACGTGGCAAAGCCTTTGTTCCCTATCCACTCATTCTAAGCCATGACACCGGGCGCACCTTCTAGCCTACCGCCTATGTGTAGTCGAGAAGGTGCTAGTAGACAACAACATCGTCTTGTAGGTTTTAGAAGCAGGAGGAATTCATCTATGCTACATCAAGCGCAGCATGTCCCTCAAGAACGGGAAAACCTAGAAATTAATGGCAGTGTATTCCCATTAATAGACTTCAAAATGGTAGGCTATTATGACAATACGGTTTTCCTTCGACATGCACTGTTACGGCTTTCAGAGAAGCAATTTTTACAGTTAAACGACATTCTTGATAACGATGTCTTACAAGTCAGAAGAGTAGAGAAAGAAGAAGCTCCACTTTCCTTGAAGCCAAGACGTTTTTTTTGCTGGTCACAGCACACCGAGAACGGAACAGCATACTACAAACAAATGGTTACGTTTTGTCCCTTAGATTGGTCGTCTGAACCCCCACCCGTTGTCGTACTCGGCATCCAACAGGAGGCTTTGGTTGATATGGTGCGAGCACAAGCTGCACGTTTTGAAGCACTTCTTGATGAACTCACATCCCGAAATATCCTCCCAGCAGAACGAGCTCAACAGCTCCTGAATGAGACCTGGGAACAACTTCTCCAACCAGAACGGGTGAAAGCGATACAAAGGCAGTTAAACAAAGTGAACGATGCGGAGCATGAGATGAAGGAGACATACAAATACAAATATTAAACGTTCCATACCCATTTCGGTGAAGTATAAGCGTATAGAAGAACAGGCGGACCTCTCCCCAAAACAGCATCTCCTCGATTCCGGATACGTGACCTCTCAAGTGCTGGTAAACAGTCAAAAGCGTTTTGGGATCGAGGTCATTGGTCCGGCACCCATCGATGTCAAGTGGCAAGCGAATGCCAAGCAGGGATTCGGTATCAGCCAGTTTGTTGTAGATTGGGAACAGCAGCAAGCGGTCTGCCCTCGGGGAAGACGAGCCCTAGTTGGACGCCTGCCCTCGACAGTCGTGGGCATCAGGTGTTCAAAATTAAGTTCTCAATGAAAGACTGCGGTCCCTGTCCCAGCCGTTCCCAATGCATCCACTCAGATAAGCCAGATCAACGACGTACCATTCATCCCTTGGCTAGATGGAGAGGTACTTACTCCTACACGCCGCTCAGCTTTCCAGCGACTCTATGACGCAGCTTAGTAGGTTTCCCAACAGTGTGTCATGCGCCATGGGCGCACCACCGCGCATGGAACTCTATAATAGCAGTTTTTCGTGCATATCGTGCGAGTTCCAGAGGAGTGTCAAGAGTGGGCCAGACCCAGGTTTCGGGGCATTTACCAGCCCCTCCACCGTACCCATCTTTGGGCGTAATGAATTGAGCCCCTACAGTTGGGTGGATGCACCAACTATCTTTTCGATAGAATTATAGCGTTTTTATCTTACTTCATACTTGGAGAGGAACTCGTGGTAGTTGGACTAAACGCAATAGCCCGCGTTGGTTAAGGCGTAATCCTACTTTTCTCTCTTCTGCCTCAGGACTACTTAAAAGTCGCTGAAAGACATGACGGAGACCAACGGGCAACCTATGCTCTTTTTTATTTCGCTCATCACCAAGTTTTTAGTATACTCTTCACGCAATATTCACACCAATTGACGATAATTCACAGTACATTAATTGCAATCAATCTATACATGTTCTATAGTTGTAGTTGGCTTACAACCAATAATATAGAGTTACATTACCCGCATAACCGTCCTGAGTGCGTGGCAAGTGAAGAGGAGGAAGAAACAATGCTAACAGGCAGTATTCCACAAGAAGAAGCAAGAGAAATTCTAGTCTTTGACGAAGGCGCAATAGGCGATATGATAGAGCAAATTCGCTTAGAGCAATTGTTGAGGTGTGTAGAACAGTTTGCTGATAGAGGAGCGATGCAACGTGTATAGCATCATCCTCATTGCCATACTATCCACCACTACATTCGTTGCACTTGTTGCTCTTGCGTGGCGCCTCAACGAACATACAAACAAAGAGACAACGCTTGACCTTGTAGCGAACGATGCGACAAAAGAGTTGAGCAAGACATTAGTGAAGATACCAGTACGGTACTGAGATACCGCTACAGAGACACAAAGACGCCCGAGAGCATTGGTGCTCTCGGGCGTCTTGCTGGCACGACCATGATATGCCCACGATCAACGCGGTGAATACTGTCTGGACATTGGTCGCGGCATTCCTCGTTTTCTGTATGCAAGTCGGCTTTGTCATGCTGGAAGCAGGCTTTGCACGTTCCCGTGAGGCCGTCAATATTCTGGTAGAAGGTATTGTGGACACCTGTATCTGCGGCATTTTGTTCTGGGCCTGGGGCTTCGCCTTCATGTTTGAACCTGGCACACCCATTATTGGGATGCATGGCTTTTTCTTAATGGGGCTGAGTCCTACTTACCTGACAACTGGCATTCCACTACTCGCCTTCTGGGTCTTCCAGTTCGCGTTTGCCGATACCGCCTCGACCATTACATCGGGTGCGATGATTGGACGTTGCGGCTTCTGGGGTGACATCCTTTATAGTATTGGCGTGACGGGTTTCATCTATCCCATTATTGGACACTGGACATGGGGACCAGATGGCTGGCTCGCGGCCTTGAACTTCCACGATTTCGCTGGCTCGACCGTCGTACATAGCATCGGTGGTGCTATCTCACTGGCAGGCGCGATTGCGCTTGGTCCGCGCCTGGGACGTATCTTTAAGCGCGATGGTGGTGGCCCTCCTCCCGCTCACGATCTAGTGATCGGTGCAGTCGGCGGCCTCATCCTCTGGTTCGGCTGGTACGGCTTCAATCCCGGTAGCACGCTCTCAGCACTCGATACGGTAGGTATTGGTCGCGTGGCGTTCAACACCACACTCGCCGCCTGTTCAGCAGGTTTAGCTGCGCTGTTCTACGCCTATGCTCGCACCAAGAAGTGGGACCTAGGTCTAACAGTTAACGGCTTCTTGGGCGGACTGGTTGCCATCACCTGTCCATGCTACTGGGTAGACCCAGTGGGGGCGTTCTTTATCGGCATTGTCGCAGCATTCGTCGTTGTTTGGGGTCTGGACACTCTGGAATACTTACGGATTGATGATCCCATTGGTGCTGTTCCTGTCCATCTTATTGCAGGTATCTGGGGGACGCTCTCGCTCGGCTTGTTCGCGACAGGCGCATATGGTCTGCCAACCGCGACAGGTGCTGATACGACAACCGTTGTAACTGGTCTCTTCTACGGTGGAGGTCTGGCTCAACTTGGCAGACAGGCACTTGGCTCAGGAGCAACCGTGATAGCCACACTGACTGTTTCGCTCCTGATGATGTATGGCCTCAAGTACGTTGGCGTGCTGCGGGTTTCGAAGGCTGGTGAGCTTGAGGGTCTCGATCTGCACGAGCATGGAGCTTCTGCCTATCCTGAATACGCATTGGGCATCAACACTCCTCCAAGTAGCGCGGCGTTACCCGCGATTGGTTCAGAGGTTGTGAATCTAGCCGAGGATTAAACACAGAGCGGCAAGGGCATTCCCTGTGAATGCCCTTGCCTTTCAAAGGCTACTGCTCAGAAATTTTAGCTTTGTAGGTGTGCCATTGTCGCTCATCCAATCCAAGCTCATGTTTCAATGTATACAGTTCTGCCGAACTGAGAAATTCTTCAGCGAGGTAGCAGCATCGCCCAAGGTGTTCCTCCCGCACGGTACGTGTCAGAGGAAGAACAAACCATCCTCTCTTTCCCAGCTCCTTCAATTCACGGAGGTCACGCCGAAAAAGTCCCTGCAATGCATCAAATGTGCTCATCTCTTTCTTCCTTGTCATTCCTCGTCGCTGAGGATGTGAAAAGATGTATTCATCTCAGTACAGCATACCACATCCTGAACAAAATGAGATACCTTGCATCTCGATAGGGAATGGCATACTATGCGTTAGAGAGATTTTTGTACGGCTTAATAGTCTTGAAGAAGAAGATGTATGAATGCTACTGAACCATTCCCTCCACTTCTCGCGAAAAGCTGTCACCGTGATCGAACGCGAACGCCTACAACGAGAAAGTATTTCCAACAAGGTGCTTCAACAAACGGATGCGTTACGAGCAGCACTCCTCTCCTCTGTCTCTCACGACTTGCGTACTCCGCTGACGACCATTAAGACCGCGGCGTCAAGTTTGCGACAAACAGAAGTTCACCTGGATGAAGACGTGCGGAATCACTTCGCGCTGGCAATCGAGCACGAGTCAGACCGACTCAATCGGCTCGTCGAGAATTTGCTGGATATGTCACGTATCGAAGGTGGCGCACTTCATCCAAAGAAGGTATGGTATCCACTGGACGAAATCATTTATACTGTGTTAGGTCGTATGCAACCATTATTGGAAGGACGAACGGTACAGAAGTCTATACCTGAGCAAGTGCCTCCGGTCAAAATGGACTATGTACAAATAGGTCAGGTTGTCACTAATCTGCTTGAAAATGCGATACGCTACACACCTGCGGGCTCGCCCATTACTATTTGCATACAAGTACACGAGGAACAGCTTCAAGTCAGTATCGCGGACCGAGGTTCCGGCGTCCCGCTTATGGAGCAAGAACGTATTTTTGATAAGTTCTACCGCGCCCAGAGAGAACCGCGTGCCGCCGACGCTGATAGAGGCTCAGGACTAGGTTTAGCTGTAAGTAAGGGAGTGATTGAGGCACATAACGGGCGCATATGGGTGGAAGAGAGAGCAGGCGGGGGTGCCATATTTTGTTTCACATTGCCGATGGGAAGTATAGAAGGAGAGAGCGAGAATGACGAAAGGGAAAGCACGCATTCTGGTCATTGACGACGAGACGGAGATTGTACGCATCTTGCAGCGGAGTTTAGCCGCGCATGGCTACGATGTGCTCACAGCCAATAGCGGAGAAAGAGCCTTAGAGGTCATCGAGCATGCTCGACCTGATCTGCTTTTACTCGACCTCGGATTACCGGGCATGGACGGCTTAGAGGTGTGTAAACGAGTGCGTGCGAAGTCGAACCTTCCTCCTATCATCGTGGTGTCGGTGCGGGATACAGAACGCGAGAAGGTGCAAGCTCTTGACCTCGGGGCCGATGACTATATCAGCAAGCCCTTTGGCATGAACGAAGTGCTAGCACGCATTCGGGTTGCGCTACGCCATAGTGTACACGTCCCACAGGGGACAGAGCCGCGTGTCACTATCGGCCCGCTTCAAATCGACTTTGAACAACGACGCGTGACGGTCAACGGGCAGGAAGTGAAGATGACACCAACTGAATACGACCTCTTGAAAGTCCTTATCAAGTATCGCGGAAAAATCATGACGCAACAGATGTTAATCACGCAGGTCTGGGGCACGGAGCGTGAAATACAATCGCACTATCTTCATGTGTATATCCGGCAACTGCGTCAGAAAATCGAGCAAGACTCCACCAATCCCCGCCTGTTGCAGTCGGTTTCCGGTGCGGGCTATCGCTTCAGCGATGAATAAAGAGGACCGACATACTGAAAGCGAAATATTCATGGAACCAACGAAAGAGACAACTCCATCTGCTGCCACTCACTGTCCAGTAGACCACAGTTCATTGTCATGGCAAAAAACTGTACCCACAACTCCATCTACTGGACCCTCCATCGAGCGTGATGAGGAAGGAATGTGGCATGTGCGCAGTTTCGCTGCGGCACGAGCAGTTTTGCGTAGTGCGGATACAAAACAAGCAGGATTTAATGCAGAACTAGTTGCACGCATTCCAAAAATGATGAATCTGCCAATTCTGTATCAAGATGGCAAGGTCCATCAACAGCAGAGAAAGCAGACCGCTCGCTTTTTCACGCCCAAAGCTGTCAGCGACAACTACCGTCAGGTCATGGAGCAACTTTCGGATCAACTGATTAAAAAACTGCTACGCAAAAAGCAGGTTGATCTCAGCCAATTGAGCATCACACTCGCGGTACGCGTGGCCGCACAAGTAGTTGGCTTAACCAATAGCTATCCAGGACTTCCCCAAAGACTCGAAGCATTTTTCTCAGGAGATTTGACAAATATGGGTTTGAGTCCACGGAGTTTGCTGAACTTGCTCAAAAATCAGTTCCGCACGCTAGCTTTCTTCACGTTGGATGTTGTGCCAGCTATTCGTGCACGAAAACCCCAACCACAGAACGATGTCATTTCGCACCTGCTTGCCCAGAACTATAGCAATGCGGAGATACTCACAGAGTGCATCACCTACGCCGCCGCAGGCATGGTGACGACACGCGAGTTTATCAGCGTCGCGGCATGGCATTTACTGGAACGTCCAGAACTACGCACACGCTATCTCGTTGTTGGGGAAGAGGAGCGGCACGCGATACTCCATGAAATACTGCGTGTGGAACCTGTTGTTACACGACTGTATCGCCGAGCCACCGCCGATATCGAACTTGAGCATGAAGGCTCACACATTATCATTCCCCAAGAAGCCAAAATCACCGTTGAGATTGATGCATCGAATGCCGACGAGAACATTGTCGGTGAACTTCCGCTAGCAGTCTGCCCTGGACGCGAACTTCAAGGCGACCATATACCCGAAATGGTCATGAGCTTTGGCGATGGTGTGCATCACTGTCCTGGTGCATATATTGCCATTCAGGAAACGGACATTTTCCTGCAACGCCTGTTAGCACTCGACAATTTGCGTATTGTAAGCAAACCAAGTATCCGTTGGAACGATTTGACCACAGGATACGAACTACGCAATTTTGATATTGCGGTTGATTAGCCGTTTCATAAAAATTAGAACGTATACCAAAGGTAGCCTCTATCTCAATAGTAGTCTGTTACCTTTGATATGACACGTTGAGGATTAAAAATGACTGCCTTTGTATCACTATTTCGCGGCATCAATGTTGGAGGTCATCGTAAGGTACGAATGAACGAACTCAAAGAGTTGCATGAATCTCTGGGATTAAAGGATGTCTTGACGTACATACAAAGTGGAAATGTTGTATTTACAAGTGATGACGCAGACTCGGCACAACTCCAAAAGCAAATTGAGGATGGCTTTGAAGAAAAATTTGGCTTTCACGCGGAAGCTCTCATTCGTACTTCAGCCGAGTTAAGCGCTATCATTGAGAAAAACCCGTTTCAGAGTCAACAAGACAAAGAGTTCAAATGGATTGCTGTTATGTTTCTGGCAACTCATCCCGACGACACAGCACAGGAAAATCTTCTCAAGACGTATGTTGGCCCTGAGGAACTCTTCATAATCGGCAAAGAATTGTATATCTATTATGCCGATGGCATTGGACGCTCAAAACTTTCCCATAGTTTTATCGAGAAAAAGCTGAAAACAGTTGGAACAGCACGCAATTGGAATACAATTCTCAAATTGCAGGAACTGCTCCAGCACTAAGTTTGTCAGAAACGACTGTTAATTCCCGAAGAAACGTTGTGTGAACGTCGCAATAAAACTGATTTCTATAGAGAGACCAATAATAGCCTCTACAGCGGCCATGATGGTGATTGGGTCATCTAGCACAATGCCGCCGGGGAAAAAGCCACGTCCATGAAATGATGTGACACTAAAAACAAGTGAGCCTATTGGTGAAAGCTGAGGTCCTACAATACGCCCAAGAATAAAATATATGACGGCAAAGCAAGCAACAACGAGGAGATACGCCATTAAGCTTCTTATCGGTTTATAGCCATATCCCGCAAGCAGGTCGAGAAATGCAGAGAAAATATAGGCTCCCGTTCTTCCCTGTAGTTTGACGACTTCTCTTTGGAGAATTTGCGCTCGATAAAGAAAGTGTGTTGCCTCTTCGTTGAGTCCCTGCCCCTGCAACGCAACTGCAAGCTGGCGATTAGCCCGTACAGCCTCACGATATGCCTCAATGAGCGTCTCAGCGTCTACTTTCTTCTCATGTGCAAGCGCTCTTGCACGCCCTTCATCCCCAAGTATTTTAATCAGCGACCAATCGACAATCGCCAAGTTCACATCCCCCCAATGCACATCGGAGAGGCGCACAAAACCATGCTTTTCATCCCCTAAATGGGCATTTCTGAGGTCTGTTACACTATCAAAAAAGACGGCTCGCATATCTGCTGGGGGCAACAGTGGTTTCGTAGAAGTAGTCGAAGATTTCTTATCCTCACGATCTTGCTCATCCATCGCTGCAAGATACGCTAAACGAAGAGAGGCACCTTCTAAATGCGCTTTGCGTAGTGATGCCCCTGCTAGATGCGCTTTGAAAAAGTCGGCTCGCTCTAAATGAGCCATGTATAACTCTGCTCGTTCCAGATGTGCCTCACTGAGAATAGCACCCTCTAAATGCACGGTCGCCATGTCGCGTCCCTCTTGTGCGCGGTTACGCTCACGCCCATTCAGGCCACCTAGCATATGCGAAAGAGGCAAGTCACGCAAATTAGCACCACGTAAATCAGCACCACGCAAGTCTATGCCAATACGGTTAAGATGCTCTGGATTCCGCCAATCAACTGGTCCACGTCCATTCTCATGCTGTGCGAGAAGCCATTCAACATCGGCACGGTTCAACTTCACGCCCCTGAACTGATAGACGCCTTCGTCCAGGTCCACCTCTATAGCGAGACATTGTGTGAGATATGCCTGCCGTTCCAAATCGATTTCTGGCTCAATACGCCATGCTTGCCCCATCGCCTGCCAAGAAGCCAACCACTCAGTCCGACTAGAGGCAGCGGGACGTGCCGACATTGGCACATGGATATGCTCATGACTCATGAAGCCCCTCTTTTCACTCTCATTGAGTACATCGAACAAAAACCGATCTTTGTCATTATCTTATCATTTTTGTTCTCCAAGGGCCATAAATTGGTGGATGTACCCAATACCTAGGGGACAGTAGGGGCTAATTCATTGCGCCCGTTCCCAGATATTGAGCGAATGCACCAATTATCAATCCAAACCTTCGTTATTGTATAGGGCAACCTACCGTTTTTGTTTCAGGGGTTGTCACCTCACCATCGGCAATGATAGCATCAAGGGCCTCACGCACGTAATGCTTCTTCACCTCTTGTGCATTCTCGTAATTATCATCGAGTGCGCCATGATAGCGTAGCTTCGCGGAGGCATCGAAGACAAATACTTCTGGCGTCTGTTGCGCACCAAAGGCATGCATCACAATCTGCGTTTCGTCTGCGGCATAGGGAAACACAAGTTCCTTTTCTAACGCATGCTTACCCATATTTTCCATTATGTTCGCAGGGCCAGTATTGGCATTGATTGCTAACACACGCACATCTTGCTCTTCATAGTCACGAGCGATGGCATTGATACGATCTTCCCATGCCTGTACATACGAGCAATCATTGCTCATAAACACAACAACAAGAGCCTTCGACGCCGTTAACATTCCATGTGCGCTATACGTCTCCCCGTCAGTGGCTGGGAGCGTGAACTCGATTACAGTATCGCCAGTTAAAAGATTTGCCATACGTTCTCTTCCTATTCCTATATTACATCGTCTTCTTTAGAACACGATTGAAGCCAAGAAGCCGACACTCAACAATAGAAAGATCATCACACAGCTTACTTCGCTTTTTTCGCTCCCTCTTCATTGCCACGGGCCAAGGCCGTGAAAATGCCGACTGCGGCAAAGGCTGCACAGACCAGAAAGGCCGCGTGGAAGCTGCTCACGAACGTGTTCTGGAGTGCAACGAGATTTGTTGTCGTGGGAAGGTTATGGACTTGCTGAGATGCCAGCAGTGTCCCAGCGGCCGCTCCTCCTAATGACGCAAAGACTGTCCCGGTAAGGGCAACGCTCATACTTTGCCCGATGACACGCCCTGTAGCGAGCAATCCCGATGCTTCCCCCTGTGCATTCAGCGGGGCCGCCCCCATTAACGTGCGCGTATTCGGCGACTGGAAAAGCCCCTGGCCCATACCAGTCACGGCGAGACGCCAGATGATATCCCAGGGAGAACTTTGCGTCGTAATCTGGCTGAGCAGGACTAATCCAAAACAGACAATTGCCAATCCTAGAGGAGAGAGCCAACGTGACCCGAAGCGGTCTGCCAGTATGCCACTCAAAGGTGCTGCAACGGCAAGCATCAGTGGCAACGGCGTCAACATCAAACCCGTCTGGATGGTCGAGAAACCACGTAATTCCTCAAAGTAGAAGGGCAGAAGAAACCCTGGTGCAAACAGTGCCATCATACAGAGCATGAAGCTGATATTCGCAAGCGCGAAGACGCGATTCGTGACTAACGACAGGTTGACAATAGGCTGCTCCATATGCATCTCGACATACACCCCTACCGTCAACATCACAAGACTGACTCCAAGTGACGTGAGTGTGCCAACAGAAAGCCATCCCCACTCCTGACCAAAGGAAAGCCCCAGGGTAAGAGCAGCCAGCCCGATTGCCAGCACTATTGCCCCAATTGGATCAAAACGCTGATGTTGCTTGCTCGGTGAGCCTTGCTCTCTATACAGGTACAACGAGGCCAGAAGGACAATGACACAAATTGGAATACCAAGTTTTTAGACGGTCCAGAGCGAGAACCATCACCGTTTGAGCAAGTCACAACGGAACCAGAGGTGCCTCTCATAGATGATACCCTTGACTTTGGACGTTAGTATTGAAAAATGGTTTGGAGAGATAGGACGACTGGTGATTGGCTACATCAGTTCAAGCACATACGACCTGCTACCAATGATGCTGAGTGCGTTTCGGGAGCGTTTTCCTGAGATTGATGTTGCCTTACGAGAACTGACGACGCAAGAGCAAGCACGGGCATTAGAAGAGGAAGCCATTCAGGTCGGGCTACTCCGCCTGCCTATCAACGACCCCACGCTACATGTCGAGGTCGTTCGCCGAGAGCCTATTGTCTGTGTCCTACCAGAGGGACATCCACTTGCTATCTATGAACGGATCGCAATGCCTTTGCTGGCAAATGAGCCGTTCGTCCTCCAGTCGCGCCAACGAGGAGGAGGGTACTATGCTCAATTAATAAATTTGTGCCTTACGTCTGGCTTTAGCCCCAATGTGATTCAGGAAGTGACAGAGATGCATACAATCGTGAGCCTGGTTGCGGCTGGGATGGGTATTTCCCTTGTTCCTCTTTCAATCAAAAACATTCGCAGTCAAGGGGTGGTATATCGTGAGCTAGAGGGAGCAACAATCTTAACTGAGATGGCTGTCGCATGGCTACGTAATTCACGTTCGACTATTGTACAAAATTTCTTGCAGGTGGCGAGTGAAACAACAACGGGCTCAACTGAATGAAACATGACCTGCATGAAGAGAGCAGCGTTCAAGCATGAACAGATGCCAGTCAATTGTTTCCTTGACAGCTAGCGATTGTACATGTTACGCTTTGGACAAGTCATCTTACCAATTTAAGAAACGGAGAATGTTATTTGAAACGCGTAAGGTGCTAGAACCTCTCATTTGCGCACTTGCCGCGCAGCGCATCACTGAAGAAGAAATGGCTCAACTGGAAGAATGCCTCTCTCGTTCCAGAATGGGCCTCATAGATTATGAAGCGTATTTACAGGCTGACCTGGAGTTGCACGAAATCATCGTCAAAGCGGCAGGTAACCCACTTTTGCAACGCTTCATGAGTAGCCTGGGAAAAGCCAGCCGCAAACGCACCGCCACATTACCAGGAGTGGTAGAACAGACTATTCAAGATCACCAGAGTATTATCCAAGCACTTCGTGAGCATCAGCCAGAGGCTGCACACCAATCCATGCTAGTCCATCGTCAGCTACCCCACTGCTAAGGCAGGGGGCTTGCATCAGGACTCCACCGCAACTCTGCATACCTTTTCAAGCGTACAGCTTTGGCTTCATAGTCCGATACATCAGGGGCAACTGACAAGTGCCCCGTTCTCACCCAATCCTGTCGAATGAGACGCGTTCGCATCGCTATATTTCGCGCACCTATCAAATCCGCATGCAGATGATACGCATGTCCAGTACGGACCTGATATCCACACTCTTTGTTCTGACACACAAACATCAGCCCATTGCCTGGACGATTGCGCTTGTCAGTATACCCACACAGGGGACACGCTTTACTGGTATAGTCCGCATCCACTTTCACGACGAACGAAGAACCTGACAACGCCGCTTTGTAGGCGATGATATCATGCAATTCAGCAAATGCCCACTTCGAGGCATGCCGATTCGCACGACGTTGTTTGGGAGTCAGGGGAAGGACCTGTTTCCCTTTCTTCCGTCGTTTGGGTCGTTTGGTGCGTTCTCGAATGCCTGACAATTCTTCCCGTCCAATAAGTGTATGAGGATGTGCATTCACAATAGTTTTTGCGATGATATGATTGGTATTCAGCTTAAACCGTCTCTCTCGTCCTGACAACACAATCATACGTCGTGTTGCCGAACGAGTGCCTTTCTGCTGAAGTCGTTTGCGTGTTCGAGCATAGTGGTCGGCTTTCGCTCGTACCGCTTTGCCCGAAAAAAAGTGGCTCTTCTCTGAGAGGGTTGCAGTGGTAGCAAGATAGCGTTGTCCCACATCCACCCCGACAATATGCAGTTGCGTCTCTGGTGCTGGCTCGGCTATCTCAACCGCTAATGAGACCAGAAGGTAAAACTGTTTGTGTGGTTTATCATACCAGAGCTTAGCCGCTCCAATGGTCGCGCCGTGTTGCAGCAAGGCTACATGAGGGTTATAGCCTCGATAACTCACGATAACTCGCCCTTGCAAGGTTAAAATGCTTACCCGTTGTTCGGTCTTCAAACTGTAGTCACGTCCGTAGTTATAGGTAAGTGTTGGAGAAACGTACTTGGGTGGTTGGTCGAGTCCCTTGAACCGCTTCTTGGTACGCTTGCTGCGACGATGCTCGATGTTCTGTTTGAGTTTGGTCCACAATCCCTTATAGGTCGCTCCCACTTGACGCGGCACATTGCATGCCATTTGAGCAGGCAATTGATAGCGCATCCGTAGTTCAGCATACATACCCTTCTGCAGCCGCTCAGCACTTGAGGTCTTGCCATGCTCGAAAGCGTAGACACTCACTGCATTCAAAGCATCACGATACGCTAACTGCGTTTGCCGCAAGTGGGCAAATTGCTCTGGCGTCGTGAGTAATTTGAGTTTGGCGGTGATGATTTGTTGCATGAGTATCCTGCCTCGACTCTGCTTTCACAAGACCATCAAGAGCATTCTTGTAGTGCATACTCTTGATGGTCGTACTGAGTTAGGAACACCTACGCTTCTTGTGGAACCACAACAGGTAATGGTTCGGTAGTACGCTCCTGGCTCACCTTATACCGTGTCGATACGTCCTGCTGGTAGGATTGGTTCACCTGCGTCCAGTGCAAGTGCTCGTCCTCGGTCATGGGGAAGAGATGGCCGCTCAGTTCCCCAAGCAGACAGCCCACGTAGAAGAACCAGACTCGCTGTGCCTCTTTCCAGAAAGGCACTTCAAGAGCAACCTCGCTGAACTGTTGTAGCAACGTGGTCTCACTATACCTGCGTTCATGAGGGTCCATTTCTGTAAAGAAGCCCTCGCGTCCTGCGGAATAGCCATCTCTTGCATGGGCGTTCGTCAAGACGGCAAGCGTCGTAACATCTGGACGTAGCTGACCTGTTTCTGGCGAGAGGACACCGCCATGATACATGCCAAGAAAAAAGCCGAGATGGGGCAACCAGGAGTCATGCTGCCCATCAAAGTAGCCACGCGCTACATAAGATTGTAAGTTGCTGACAAGGTAGGTGTCTGCTACAGGTCCTTGACCTTGTTCATCGCCATGCATACTCCACCAGACACCGTGCTGATACTGCGTGACGAATGCGTCCGTTTGAATGTCAATCAATGGAGAAATGGGGAATTGCTGTGCCATGTGACAAACTCCTTTCATACGGCTTGCTTGACAGGCGACTCTCACATGGGTACGATACCTTGCGAGAGTCTAGGTTCTGTTAACAACAACTAGGCTCTTCTGGCTGGCTGCATGCTACGAACATGTTAGCCAGTATTTCTAAATTCCAATTGCCAATATCCATTTTTCAAATGTCTAAATATAGAATACCAGTGATGGTGAGCTTTGTCAATACCAATAACCTCTTCCCCAAAAACTCTTTACCGACTATCAACTATCAAGTACAATGTTACCGTTATACTAAATACTAGGAAGAGGCATTTATGAAAGAGGAATATTATACTGCAAAAGAGGCTATGCAAATACTAGGGAAGCCCAGTACATCTTTCTATCGAGAGGTGAGAGAAGGGCGCATCCCATCGAAAGGCAAACGTCCTACTATGCGCTTTCCTAAAGAAGCTATCGACGCTTTGGCAGAAGTTGGGAAGAGTGAAGAGGAAAACGAAAAGCTCACTTTTTCTCCCTCGACTATTGCTGATGCTTGGGCAAAGCAGGAAATCACCTATCAACCCTATGAAGACGAAGACGTAGTACCATTCAAGACACTACTGGAATGGAGAAAAAAGAATGATGAAATATCTATGAACGTAAAAGAGGGAAACAAAATTCTTGGATGGGCAACCTTCCTTCCTTTGGACGAAACGGTTATTGTTAACCTTCTACAGAATATGACCAGAGAAAAAGATATTCCACCACAAGCCATCAAAAAGTGGACTGATAAACAGTTATCAGTATACATACCTATCATTGAAGTTGTATCGTCAAAGAATACAGAACGAGACAAAGAGGTTGGTGCCTTCCTTTTGAGAAAAACTATCAAATGGGCAATTGCGCTCATGCGCCAATGTGACATTAAGAACTGGTATGCAATCGGAGTCACATCCGAAGGCCAAACAATCCTAGAAAGGTTGGGGTTTCAGCTAATCACCAATTTAGAAGATGGAAAGAGGAAGGGCTATATATTTGAAAATAAGGCAGAACCTGTGAGGGTGATAGGCAGGTTCATCCAACCTCTCTAACCAGAAAGGGTATGTGAAAGAGAAATTACCAGCATATAAACGTGGTGCTTTGAGACAGGAATACTTCCGTTAGTCTGATTTAGAGAAGTATAATGGGTTTATCCTACAGATTACTGGACATCGTGAGAAATGAGATGCGATGAAAGCCTTATATCCGCTTCTCCTTTTTGCGAAAGTATCAAGAGAGGATCACAGAAGAAAAGCAAAGAGAAAATCATGAAGGAAGCATGCTCCTCTGTGAGGCGATGCTTCCTCCCCATCGCTAAAGCTAGGGGAGGAAGCATCGCAGCAACTGTTGAACACGTGGAACACCATTTGAGGCAGGATTCTAGTGTAACGTAACTTTCTAAATCACATATGAATGAGTTACGGAGAAAGGAGTAATGAAATGAGCACAACGAAACAGATGGAGAGTCTTGTCTGGCTGGGGCCGCGCGCGATGGAGATACAGCATAGCGCGATACCCAAACCGCGCCCTGACGAGGTGCTCATCGCCGTTCGTGTTGCGGGCATTTGTGGCTCTGAACTGAGCGGATATTTAGGACAAAATAGCTTGCGCGTACCACCCCTTGTTATGGGTCATGAGGCGGCAGGTCAGGTTATTGAGTCTACCAACGGAACGTTTGCAGATGGAAGTCCGGCACGCGTCGGGACACGAGTCACTTTCAATCCACTCGTTACTTGCGGGGAATGTGATCGTTGCCATGCTGGTCTTACAAATCTCTGTCGCCAGCGACAGCTCATCGGGGCCAATCGGCCCGGAGCATTCGCCCAATTTGTCGCCGTGCCCGCCAGGCAATGCCATCCTCTTTCAGACAATCTTTCAGAGACTATCGCCTCATTAACAGAACCCCTGGCCTGCTCACTGCGCGCGGTGAAGCAGGCACAGGTACGTCCTGAACAGAACCTGCTGATATTGGGTGCAGGACCAATTGGTCTTTTCGCCCTGATCGCAGCACGGGCAGAAGGGATTCAGCGCGTCTATGTCAGCGATCTCTCAGAGTCACGCCTGGCGGTTGCTCAGCAATGGGGAGCCAGCGAGACGATTCATGCGCGGGAACGCGACGTGCTAGCAACTATCCAGGAAATTACTCCAGGTGGTGTTGACACGGTTATTGACGCCGTAGGAGCGAGTGCGACACGTGCTCAAGCAGTGCAGGCCGTTGTTCCTGGTGGAAATGTTGTCTTTATTGGTTTACATGATGAGACCTCTTCACTCGCCACAAATTATCTTGTGCGTCAGGAGATCACCATTCGCGGCAGTTTCAGCTATGATCAGAGCGATTTTAAGCGTGCATTCGACTTCCTGACACAGGGGCTCTTGCAAACTGGGACCGAGTGGCTTGAGGAGCGCCCCCTGGCTAGCGGGCCATCCTCTTTCGCAGAGCTTGTCGATGGTCAGGTCGCGGCAACCAAAATCGTCCTGCGCATAGACTAAATGAGAAAGGCGGATCGGATGAAAATCAGTGCAATCAAACCACTCGTGCTTGGTACCCCCTGGCGCAATCTCACCTATGTCCTTGTTGAGACAGACGAGGGACTGCGGGGTGTTGGCGAAGTACGCATGGTCAATCATACTGACTCTCTGCTGGGCTATTTGCAGGAAGCAAGCAGACATCATATCCTGGGATCGGACCCTATGAAGATTGAAGACCTTGTTCAACGCATGTTCCGCAGAGATTTTGCTCGTGCCAGTGAAATTATGATGTCAGCGATTGCCGTGATAGAGATGGCGTGCTGGGATATTATGGGTCAGGCACTTGGTGTTCCCGTGTATCAATTACTTGGTGGAGCCGTGCGTGAGCGCATCCCCGCATATGCGAACGGCTGGTATACGGTGGAGCGGACGCCGGAAGAGTTTTCTGCTGCCGCCCAGCGGGTGACTGCTCGTGGATACCGTGCTCTGAAAGTAGATCCATTTGGCGCTGGTTTTTACGAATTGGGGCGCAAAGAGAAGCACCACTCCATTCAATTGATTGAAGCAGTGCGCTCCGCTGTTGGCCCCGATGTTGATATTTTCGTGGAGATGCATGGACGTTTCAATGCTCCGACAGCCATTGGCTTGATCAATGAACTGGCACGCTTCTCACCAGGCTGGTTTGAGGAACCTGTGCCGCCGGAGAACCTCGCCGTTCTCAAGAAAGTCAGTACAGCAGTTGCTCCACTTGGTATTCCCATCGCCACCGGCGAACGGATGCATACGGCCTACGAGTTCCGCGAGTTATTCGAGCTTCAGGCGGCGGACATTGTCCAGGCAGATATCACTCATTATGGAGGGATTCTGGCCACAAAAAAACTGGCCGCCTGGGCTGATGCCTATTACATGATGATCGCGCCGCACAACGTCTGTGGTCCGGTTGGAACGGTAGCGGCACTCCACCTGGCGGCATGTACCTCAAACTTCAAGATCCAGGAGCATTTCAATGATTTTGCGGACGCCTGGGTCAAAGGAGTTGCCGAAGGTGTCCCTGAAGTTGATGCGGCTGACGGTTGTTTTCCCATACCTACAGCTCCCGGTCTTGGCGTGAAGCTGAATGAGGCATTGATTGCCGAGCATCCAAGCGAAGAGGCCTTCTTTGATCTCTTTCAGCATGACTGGCAATTTCGCCAGGGAACCCGAAAAACACAAGCGTAAGAGGTGAGAAGACGCTGGCCTATTTTTATCAGCGCATGGTTGGTCAGCCTTCGGCAGCAGTCGTGAATGAGCAGGCTCTCTTCAACTTTTCCTGTGTGCGCGGCATCTATGATTGCACACAATCTGGTCAGCCCCAAACGATTGTCTGGGGAGAATAAAGCGTACAACGAACTAAAGCACCAGAAGTACGAAAGGAATACACAATGCACGAGTCGAAAGTAGGCGTTGGCGTGATCGGCGTTGGAGGTATCAGTAGCCACGTCCATTTGCCAGGACTCAGCCTCAGTCCACGTGCAGAGATTGTAGCCCTTTGTGATAGCGATCGCGAACGCTTACAGCAGCGTGCTGAAGAATACAAGGTGGAGCGTACGTTTTCAGCGTATGAAGAACTCCTGCAAGATTCAGCCGTTGATGCCGTGGTCGTCGCTACCCCTACGATACTCCATGCCCCGATTGCGCTGGCCGCTATTTCGGCTGGTAAACATGTGCTCGTTGAAAAACAACTGGGCATGAACTATGCCGAGACGGTGCAGATGTACGAAGCGGCTCAAAGCGCTGGAGTACGGCATATGACGGCTTTTACGTATCGCTTTGTGCCGGCCATGCGCTATCTGAAGCATCTGGTCGGTCAGGGGACGATTGGCCTGCCGCGTCACCTACGGATCGCGCGCATACAGGATTTCCCGGAAGTGGATCTGGGCTGGCGTCAGCATCGTTCACTGGCCGGATCAGGGGAGGTCGGAGATATGGGAGCACACCGCATAGATTTTTGCCATGACGTTGTTGGTCCAATTGCCCGCGTGGTCAGCGTTACGCGCACCTTTGTCCCGCAACGTCGAGACCGCGATGGGAAACTAGTTCCTGTCGATGTTGAAGATTTCTCCGTCTTTCTTGCGGAGTTTGCCGACGGAGTTGGTGTGGAACAGGGCACGGTCGCTGCGTTCGATCTGAGCAAAGTGGCGAAGGGGCGTGAGAACGGAGGAAAAGGACTAGACGAGTTCGAGGTGTACGGCACAGAGGGAACGTTGATCTATCATCTGCATCGTCCTCATGAGATACTCATTGGTCGCCCCAACGGTGTTTTAGAAACGCTCCAGGTACCACGCGAGTTCCTCACCTATCCCGGTTCTCCGCGGAATCCCTTTGAGGGTGATCCTACCAGGACGTTCCGCTATGACGAGGATATTGCCTTTATCCAGTCTATCATAGATGGTCATGGCGACCTGCCTACCTTCTATGATGGTATGCGCTGTCAGGCCGTGATTGACGCTGTTTTGCAATCAGCGCAACAGCGGAGTTGGGTCGATGTCGCCGATGTGCCGCCTGTGACCAGCCCTATCGCTGCAAACACACCAGAGAAAATTGTATAACGCTACGTACCTGAAAGGGTGAGAAAGGGAGTTTGTTGTATGTCTCTTGAGATATTTAAGCTGGATGGTCGAGTCGCATTGGTCACGGGGGGGAATAGAGGGTTGGGCTTTGTGATGGCCCAGGCGCTGGCAGAAGCGGGCGCTGATGTCGTCGTGACGAGCCGACACAGGGAGAACGCAGAGTCAAGCGCCGCCGCTCTTGCCCAGGCAACGGGACGACGCACCCTGGGAATCACCATTGATGTAACCGACGCCAAACAGGTCAATGCGATGGTTCAAACTATTTTGGAGACGTTCGGACGCATTGATATCCTGGTGAACAACGCTGGTATCAATATCCGTAAGCCGATAGAGGAATTTGATGAGGCCAGTTGGGACCAGGTGCAAACCACGAATCTGAAGGCTCCATTCCTCTGCTGCCAGGCTGTAGGCCGTCAGATGAAAGAGCAGAGGTCGGGTCGCATCGTCAATATTGCATCCATGTTGGGCCTGACAGCTTTGCCCGAACGCAGCGCCTATTGTTCGAGTAAAGCAGGTCTGATTCAACTCACAAAAGTGCTCGCCTTAGAATGGGCTGCTTACAACATCACGGTGAACGCACTGTGTCCTGGACCATTCGCGACGGACCTCAATATTCCTGTGATGAATGATCCGCAGGCCAATCAATACTTTCTCAATCATATTCCGCTGGGACGGTGGGGTCAACCGGAGGAACTCAAGGGCGTGATCACCTTCCTGGCTTCGGATGCAGCCAGTTTCATGACAGGAGCGGCATTAGCCTTCGACGGTGGCTGGACAGCAGAATAAAGACGATCATCTTCCCTGAAGTGTTGAAAGGAAAACTTTGATGCGTATCGGCCTTGCTGTCTATGGCACGACGTTTAGCATGGGCCTGCACTCGGCGTCTGGCCTTCATCATTCCCCGAATGCGGCTCGCCGACCGACAATCAACGTCCAGCAACTCATGGATCAGGCACTCGCCGCTCATGTACAGGGGGTTGAGATCCCTGTCTCCCTAGTAGAGGGTGAGGATATACCCTCTGTAGCGCGTGCTGCCAGGCAACGAGGGTTGTTCATTACACTTGCAACCAGCGGCTATACTGCCGGACCACTCAGAGAGTCCATTCTCCTGGGTGCACAGTTGGAGGCTGAAACGGTACGCACAGTAGTAGGAGGGGCGAAGATCGGTGGAGATCGTAGTCCTCTCGCTGGTCGCTGGCAACCGTTTCTGCAGGATGTGCTGACTCATTTGAAAGAAGCCACAGCCAGTGCGGAAAAGGCTGGGGTGAATCTCGCGGTAGAGAATCATCAAGACCTGGCTTCCGAAGAACTCCTTTGGTTGTGCGAGTCCATTGGTTCCACACGCTTCGGGATCACCTTAGATACAGGCAATCCCCTCGCAACCGCTGAAGAACCGCTCGACTACTTCAGGCGTGTCGCCCCGTATGTGAAAAATGTTCATCTTAAGGATTACTGTCTCTATCTCAGCGAGGAGGGGTATCGACTTGTACGCTGCCCTCTTGGGCAAGGCGTAATTGACTTCCCGGCCCTGTTCAAAATCCTGGCGAAATCATGCCCCAAGGTCACGATGTCGATTGAGCTTGGGGCACTGGAAGCTCGGCATGTCCGGGTCCTGGCTGATGACTACTGGCCCGATTATCCGCCGCGCTCAGCGGCACAACTGGCGAGGGTGGTACGCTTTGTACAGGCCAACGCAAAGCCTGCAGGTGATTGGCGCACCCCTTTCGAGCGAGGAGAGTCAGCAGAAGACATTATCGCCTACGAGCAGCAACAACTGGCCGCGAGCCTTGCATACCTCAACTACGTACAAGCGCTCAAAATCACAATGTAACAGTTTGGTAGTCCGCTTCACTGGCACCTCGGACTACGGATGAAGAATCTTTCAATCATTCGTTCTCCTCCTTCCCGATAGGAGCCTCGTTCCTCGCAAGAGGGAAGCTACAAGAGGGCAGCAAGGACTTATCCGGAATAGGCACACATACCAACACGCGGCGAGTTGACCACCGGCAGGAGCATTTCCTCACCGCACTCGTGGTCCTCGGAGCAGTCATCGCATAGCCATCCCTTCTCCTCAAAGATGCACTGTGAACAGACGTTGGTAGCCACTTTGCCGCATATATCGCACAAGATTACCGGCGGGATGTTCCTGGCAAGCACCTGTATGGCTTTCCCTCTCGTTTCCGCCTCATCCGCTGAGATCACTCTGAGTCGCAGTTCCGTCGTGGTGCCATAATCGTACTCGTAGCTCCCTGTTTGTCCCGGACTCAGTACTTTTTCCAATCGCACTCGCATGCTTTTTTCGTTCATATCCCCCATCCCCCAGTCGTCATCCATGCCCGCGTCTACGGCGTAGCGAACGCCTGCAATCTCAAAGGCGCTCAGATGTCCACAACATTCTAGCCAGGTATTCCTGAGAAACCGATCCAGAGTTGCCAGCGTAGTACTGGCAGTGACTTCCAGGTGCATCCAGTACAGAGGAAGGTCGCGACCTTCCACGACCAGATGGAATTTGCTGGCTCTTTGCGCTTTCTGGCGTCCTGCTGCTTTCGCTCCAGTGGTTGTTCTTTGCTGGCATGTCTCCAGGTGCCTGCTCATAGCTGACTTGCTGAACTCACCCTGACAAAAGGTACATATTCCTTTTGAGGCCTGTCTTGCCATATGCTTCCTCCTCTCTTGATTGCTCATGTCCTGTAAGAAACAGGATATAGTACGGACAGCAGGGAAAAAGCGCTGCTTCAGGGAGAACAAGCGCTCATGACTGATAGCATCGAAAAAGATGAACGTGTCCGTCATCGAGACCTACGCTTCTTTTTACTTCCTCGCCGTTTCGATGGAGTTCGCTGTTGCAGGTGCGCTTGTCGTTGACGCTGCTCAGACAATACATGGGCAGCATACTGAGCACGCGTGCTACTCGTATTCTTGAGTCCCTGTTGCTGGCAGTACTGCTCCAGCGCGTCCAGATCGATAATCACCTCAACCAGATGCAGATCCAGTGCTGCCATTTTTTGCCTGGTTTCCTGCAAAACTTGATGCCACTCCTGCCATGTCGGCTCCAAATCACTTGCGTCTTCTGCTGTGGCTAAGAGCCTGGGATATTGTTCTGGTACGTAAACAGCTACAGCCATTGGCATGTGGGAAGTGCTCAATCCTCTCCTCATGAAGTTCACCTCTTGTCTATTCGTCAGAAGGTAGTGTGGCCATAACTGAATACTATTATACATCCAAGCAAGAGCTGATGGTTGCCGTTTTATAGTTCTGCTGACCGTATTTAAGAAACATTGATGACATTTTGCTTGCCTTCGCATACTCAGTTTTGACAGAACCCTTTGCCTTTCCTCTCTCAGACGCGTGTCAGCATTGAACAAAACGCATTGGGTACCGGTGAAGCGATTCAACGCCTCCCGGTCTCACCCTCACCATCTCGCCCACTTGTATACCCATACGTCCATCTTCCGTGATTACATTTGGTTGGATCACTACAATCATGTTCTCACGAAACACAAACGTTTCTGGGAACGTAGCACTTGTTCGCCGCGTTCGTAGAACTGGCTTCAGATAGCCTCCACCAAAACCGTGAACCAGATCATCGCAAATAGTGAAACCCGCTTGATGGATATAGTCACTTGCATCTAGCACCTCATCACTTGTTGCCCCTGAACGAATCACAGTTGCGATACGGTTGAATGCCTCAACTGCTACATCATACATGTGCAGGTACGCAAGGGTAGGAGGTGTGCCGATGGCAAAAGGTCGAAGAATCTGTCCCGCATAGCCGTGATAGTGAGCACTAATCTCGGTGATAAGCACATCTCCTGCCTGAAGGATGCGGCTTGACTGGTACTGAGTAGGAACGCATAGGCCTGGGTTACTCATCGGCGTTGTACCCATGTAGTGTATGTGGTTCTTACCGCCTAATCCCAGGTATGCCCTTTCAACTATCGCTGCCAGTTCATGTTCAGTAATACCAGGACGTGCCTCTCGTTCGAGTGCCTCTATAGCAAGATCACTAAATTCCGCTCCTTTCCGCAAGAACTCTATCTCCTCCTCACTCTTAATGAGGCGGAGGTGTGACATCTGTGGCGTAAAGTCCGTCAGTTCTGCTTGTGGCAACATTTTCCTAATCAGCTCATATTGCTTGAAGGAGAGAAAGCCTACCAGGCCAATATGGCTCTTGTCCAGCTTTCTCTCCTGCAGATTTTCAGCAACAGCAAGTGCGGTATCCGGGCCTCCCCATCGCACGTCTACGATATTGGCTACCTGGCGTGCATTGGGGACGTGATTGAACATCTGTAGCAAAAGAGTTGGTTCACCTTCAGCAGGAAAAACGAGACATGCTTCTCTGGTCGTGATAAAGTTTGAGAGATACAGCACCTCATGATACGAACCTGTCGTACTATAAAAAATGAGTGCCGAAATATCTGCTGCTCGCATCGCCTCTCGAACATCCCTATACCGATGGGAAAATTCGGCTTCGGAAAAACTGGGATACAGGGTCTTAGTGTTCATGGCCCTCCTCTTCCTTCAAAGAAGCGATGAGCACGAACGTGGTTCGTGCTCAGGAATCTCTCTTTGGCGCTGCCTAATAAGCTTGCATATTTTCTCCAGAGAGAACTTATATGCTTAGCCTATCGAGGTCCGGCATTTTGTATGTCCGTATTGGGTAGCGAAAACTCTGCAAAATTCTTCTTAAAACGTGCTGCTAATTCGACAGACTGACGATCATACGCATCCTTATCCGACCAGGTATTGCGTGGGATCAGCATAGAGGTCGGTACATCTGGGCAGTGAATAGGCATATGAAGCCCGAATACGGGATCAGTGACCGTCTCAACATTCTCCAAGGCTCCGCTGATGGCGGCATGCACCATTGAGCGCGTATAGCCGATGCCGATGCGCTCACCTGTACCGTAGGGGCCACCTGTCCATCCCGTGTTTATGAGATAGCAACTGACATGATGACTCTCAATACGTGTACGCAACAAGTTTGCATACTCGATAGGGGAACGCGGCAAAAATTCTGCTCCAAAGCAAGAACTAAATGTGGCCTGCGGCGTCGTGATGCCTCGTTCCGTCCCGGCTAGCTTACTGGTATAACCAGAAAGGAAATAATACATTGCCTGTTCTGTAGTGAGCTTCGAGATCGGGGGAAGCACACCAAACGAATCTGCCGAAAGAAATAGTATAACCCCTGGATGTCCTCCCATACCGGATGTAATCACATCGTCGATGAACTCGATAGGGTAAGCGGCGCGAGTATTTTCTGTCAGAGAACCATCGTCGTAATCGGGGTCGCGAGACCCTTTTTTCAAAACAACGTTTTCATAGACGGCACCGAAGCGAATAGCATTCCAGATATGCGGCTCATACTTGCGTGACAGGTGAATGCACTTGGCGTAGCAACCCCCTTCAAAGTTAAAGACACCGTTCTCCCCCCACCCATGCTCATCGTCTCCAATCAAGGGACGATCTGGATCAGTTGAGAGGCTGGTCTTGCCCGTCCCTGAGAGACCAAAGAAGAGCGCGACATCTCCTGCTGAACCGACATTTGCCGAGCAGTGCATGGGTAACACATCTTCGGCAGGCAGCAGAAAATTGAGCACGGTAAAAATAGATTTCTTTATTTCACCTGCGTAATGCGTCCCAGCGATTAAGACCAGACGATGCTCGAAGTCGAGAATAACAGCCGCCTCGGAGCGTGTTCCGTGAATATCGGGGTCTGTCTTGAAGTTTGGAACACAAATAATGGTGAAACCGGGGCGGTCACCTTGAACTTCACTTGCGTTGGAGCGCAGGAAAAGCTGACGAGCAAAGAGACTATGCCACGCCAACTCCGTAATTACCTGCACAGGCATACGATAATCAGGGTCGGCACCGACCGCAGCATCAAGGACATACACATCGCGCTCCTGGAGATAGGCCGCAAGGCTGAGGCGTAATGTCTCGAAGTTCTCATACGGGATAGGGTGATTGATGGCTCCCCACCAAATCTTCTGTTCTGATTCTTTGTGTGAGACAATAAACTTATCTTTCGGAGAACGCCCTGTATAGATACCGGTCAAAGCAGCGAAGGCTCCATTAGACGCTAACTCTCCTTCTTTTCGAGCTAAGGCATGCTCGATCAGCAAGGGAACAGGAAGATTCGAGTAGACATTTCCCAGGTTCGTTAAACCATATTCCTTGAGCGCTTCTCTACTCATCACGTTCATAATTTTACTCCCAGGATGACTACGTTAATGACGTAGCCTTTTTCGCATCCAATCTGCCTGCTGTGGTCGGTGCTTGTAAACAATGTTATTATTGACGTGGTTGCCATCCTCGAACATCCAAAGTTCTGCTTCTCCGCCTGCTTCCGCAACCATTTTCTCCGCATCCGAAGGAGGAATCAGCCTATCTAAACGCCCCATAATGACCAGCAAGGGAACGGTTACAGCCCTCATCACACCTTGAAGGTCAAAAGCTTGTAGCTTTACGCGGGCTTCTGACTCGTTCGCAGACCCGGTGCGGTAGATAAATGCATCACGGGTTAGTTGAGGTAACTGCTCAAAGTGGCTTACTATATTATACCCCCCAGCATTGGCGATGACAGCCTTTACGCGTGGCTCAAATGCCGCCGCACGCGGAGCATAGTACCCACCCAGACTGACGCCCATCAACCCCACACGGCTCGCATCTACATCTAGTCGGCTCTCCAGGTAATCTACAGCATGGCGCACCGGCACCTCGAAATCATGGCGCATTGGATGCTCGAACTCCATCTCTCCCTGCCCAGGACCATCGATAGCCAGTACTGCCATCCCGCGCCTCAAAAAGTCATCACCATACGTGTGCAATTCTTCCTTCACAGAATCCAGGCCGGGTACCAGAACTACTACTGGTGGTTTGGGAGTATGCCAGGGCTTTCTCAGAATACCAGGCATGGTCGCATTCCGCTCATAAGGGATGGTTACACGTTGGCCTGGAAAGTCAAAATAAGGTGAGGCCCTCTGATAGAGACGCACAACTTGATCGTGCGCGGTACGCAGTTCATGAGGCTTACTTACAAATAAAAACTTTCCAAAGTGATACGCCATCGCAGCATGAAGGTAGTGGTATGCTGCTGATTCGTAGTGCCTTTCTGCCTCAGCCTGTTCGCCCATTTGTGCGTGCATGGCTCCGCACTCAGACCATTTCTGGCACCAATCATCCCAATGCTCTATGCTATTGGTGACACGCTGAAAGTCATTGATGTCTACGCCGTTGGCGATAAACCTGGGTGCCCAGTTGTCGATTGCGCTCTGTACTCGTCCGTCTTTCACTATCAGTTTATCCTTTCCTTACCATAAATAGCACAAAGTTGTAAGGGTGCTATACATTACTTCCTCGCCAAAACAGATACACCTAAAGAAAGATGCCATCTTCCAGGTGCTTGAAACGGATAACACGGTCAGAAAGGCGAGTCAGATCATCATGAAGGTCTGTATCAAGCGTACTGAGAAGCCCGTTTACGGTATTTCGTTGTAAGTTAGCGACTACTTGCAGATGTTTGTCGTACTCGATATTTGGATCACATTCATCGAGCAGAAGCGTAAGTAAGGTCTTATAATCCTCTACGGCATCAAACAACGCATCGTACTGTTCCTGAATCAGGCGTACTTTCACTTTACAAGCATCGTAGATACCTTTTTTCTCTATCATTTCTGTCTCTCTTCCGTTTTCACATGCGACGCCAACGATAGGGTAGTTCAACAATAGTGCCTGGCTGGTGTATCAATATTAGTTGCTCAAGCACTGAAGTGAGTATCATGCGCTGTTGATCTGGTTTGTGTGGAGCACCCACAGGATTCCCAGTCGGGAAACGCAGGTAGCAGGCACGCGAAATGTTTGCGTGGGTCGTGATCTCAGGCCGAACTGTGATCGATATAGTGGGGATACCATTCTGCTCAATAGCACCTTGAATCAGTCCTACAGACTGATGGCACATTGGTCAGCCAGGTGTCAGCACAACGGCATCTATACCCTGATTCAGCAGTTGTTTTGCCACAATCGGTGCCGTTGTATCACGCAAGATACGCCCGTCTGGAATAAACCCCATGAAGCCATAGTTACTCGGTGCTACGGCCCCAATGATACCCAGTTCGACGAGTTCATGCATGCGGTCAATAGGAAAGACACAATTAGGATCACTATTCGCGTCTGTTATATCATAATGTGTGTGATCTACAGCGATATCGCTTGCTCGTGTGGCACCAGGAATCTCGCGAAAACTGGCATCGCCATACGCATCGAGCAGGTTGTGGGCCGGTTGGCTCTTCAAGTGTACGCCCGCGGTGGAAACCAGAGCGATTGTACACTGCGCAAGTGGCTTAAGCAACGGAGCCCAGGCTATCGACGCGTTAGGCGTGAAATTGGCATTATCATGCATCTCGCTAGTGAGCTTGAGCCAGCGTCTGAAGCGTTCTTCCAGGTCTGGTGTAGGCATGCTCTATCATCTCCATCTGTATTTATACAAGGCAAGTTTGCGCCGCAAGCATTACACATTGTTAGCCACGTAGTTTTGCACGCATCCAATCAGCCTGCTGCGGTCGATGTTTATAAGGAATGTTGTTGCAAACGTGGTTGCCGTCCTCGAAAAACCATAGCTCCGCGCCTGCTTCTGCTGCTATGCGCTTCCCCTGTGCGGGTGGCACGAGCCTATCTTTAGCGCCATGGATAACAAGCAATGGACACGTAACATTCTCCGCCACACCCCGTAAGTTGAATTGCTTTAACGTGTTGAATGCTTCGTCCTCGTTGGAGACTTTGAGTCGGTGAACCAACGTTTCACGGCTTATCAGGGGACGTGAACTGAAGTTTTCGGACTGGTCGTATGGCCCACAGTTTTCAATTGTCGCCTTGATACGGGGTTCAAAGGCAGCAGCACGCACCGCAAACTGGCCTCCAAAACTCACACCCATCATGCCGATGCGGTTCGCATCCACATCAGATCGGCTTTCCAGGTAATCGATGGCATGTTTGACAGGAACCTCATAATCATGGCGCAGTGGAAACTCAAACTCCATTTCACCTTGTCCAGGACCATCAATAGCCAGCACCGCCATGCCACGCCTCAAGAAATCTTCACCGTACACATGGAGTTCTTCCTTCACGGAATCCAGTCCTGGCACAAGGATCACTACCGGAGGTTTGGGAGTGTGCCAGGGTTTTCTCAGGACACCATACATAGTCGCGCCACCCTCATAGGGAATAGCTACGCGTTCACCTGGAAAATCGAAATAGGGTAGTGCTTGTGTGTAGTCGCGCACGACATATTCGTGTGCGATGCGCAACTCTTGCGGTTTTCGCACAAACAGATACTTCCCAAAGTGATACGAGATCGCCGCCTGGAAGTAGTGATGGCCCGCGGATTCATAATACTCATTAGCTTCGGCCTGCTCACCCATTTGCTCGTGCATAGCACCACATTCGGACCACTTCCGGCACCAGTCATCCCAATGCTCTATACTATTGGTGACGCGCTGAAAATCATTGGTGTCCACGCCATTGGAAACGAATCTGGGTGCCCAGTTGTCGATTGCGCTCTGTACCTGTTCATCTCTTGCCATGTACTTATCCTTTCAGCACCATGCTTTACGATGCATTAGAAAGTGTGCCGCCAAGGTAAAGCCGACCAATCTCAGGGTTGTTCAGAATCTCCGTGTGCGGTCCTACCAGGCGCACCTGTCCACTTTCCAACACAACCCCATTATTGGCAATACTCAGTCCTGTACGTGCGTTTTGCTCGACCAACAAGATGGTTCTTCCACTCGCCTGCATTACCTTGATGGTCTCCACCACCTGTTTGAATGTCTTAGGGTCCAGCCCCATCGAAGGTTCATCCAGTAAGATCACACGCGGATCCAGCATCAGGCATCGTGCGAACTCCACCAAGCGCTGCTGTCCCCCTGACAAGTTACCCGCCTTCTCGTGCGCACGTATCTTGACTACAGGAAACATCTCTTCGACTTCACGCAAGCGGTGCTCAACAAGTGATCTGTCATGTAGCGTAAAAGCCCCTAGTCGCACGTTCTGCTGCACTGTCATGCTCGGAAACAGGCTATGGCTCTGCGGTACCTGCACAATTCCCAGTGCAAGTATACGACGTGGGGGTAGCCCAAGCAGCGACTGACCGTCGAAAGTAATCTCGCCCAGTCGCGGCTTCAACAACCCGCTGAGTACACGTAGCACCGTGGACTTCCCTGCCCCATTGGGTCCAACGATACACGTCGTGGTACCACGCTCCACCTCTATGTCTATGCCTTTCAGCACATCACTTCCATCGTAGCCCGCGTAGATATTTTTTAATCTTAACAGCATGTATTTAATCTCCCAAATATGCCTCGAGGACTGAGGGATTCGCACGCACTTCCGCAGGCGTCCCCTCAGCAATCCTGGTACCACGATGCATGACAACTACTTTATGACAGAGATTCATCACAAATTCCATATTATGCTCGACCACCAGAAAGGTCACACCGCGCTGATTCAGGGTACGAATGCGATCCGCCAGGTAGTTAACCATAGTTGGGTTGACACCGCCTGCTGGTTCATCTAGCAAAATGACCCGCGGCTCGGCGATCAATACAAAGGCAAACTCCAACAGTTTCTTCTGTCCAAAGGACAGATTCCCTGCGAGCAGATCTTTAAGCGAGGTCAACCCCACAAAGTCCAGCAGTTCTATTGCACGCTTCTGCTCATGAGTTGAACTCCAACGACTGATCAGACCTCTGAAGTCATTGCGCTGAGCCGCCACATGCATATTTTCCAGCACCGTTAGACGTGGAAAGATGCGTGTCAGTTGAAAGGTACGCCCAATACCCAGACGAAAAACCTTGTCGGGGGCTATATTGGTAATAGGCTGTTCTCGAAAGCGCACCTGCCCACTATCAACCTGTTCGTAGCCAGTCATAATATTAAACATGGTAGTTTTCCCCGATCCATTGGGACCGATCAGGCCGGTAATAGAGCCTGGTTCCACGCTAACCGAACAGGTATCCAGGGCACGAATGCCCCCAAAGGACTTAGAAATGCCCTGTGCCTCCAGCAAGCTCATAAATTGATACCATCCTTTCTTTCAGTACCGACAGTTCTGCCTGACCCATTAGGTCCAGTAGACACGCCTGAAGTGGAAAGAGCGGCAACCGGTGGAGCATTCTCTTGATGTCGGCGGAGACGCGCGTATTGGAATTTGACCCATCGTTCGTTCAAGGTGGGAATGATACCTCGTGGCAGCAGCAGCATGATTACCAGGAAGAGTGCCCCGTAGATCACGAGGTAATAGCCGTTCGCACCGTACTGTAAGGTGAAATACTGCTGAGCAGGTTCCAGAATCAGGGCACCCAGGATTGGACCACTAATCGTCCCTAAGCCACCGAGATAGGCCATCAAGACTACCGCGACATCGAAGGTTGCGTCAAAGCCGGAGGGCGGGTAAATCGACTCGACGAAGTAGGCCCAGATAGCTCCGACCATTCCCACGATCAAAGCGGAAATTACAAAAGCTACCAGCTTGGAAGGCCCCGTCTTCACGCCAAGGCCCAATGCTCGATCCTCGTCATCACGTATCGCCAGCAAACCCAGGCCATATTTGGAGTTTCGTACCCACCACGCTATGGCGACAGAGACGATCAGCAAGGTCAGGGCCACATAATAGAACGGGAAGGCGAAGAAGTCGCCGCTCCAATCGGTGGGTATAGGCAGACTGAGACCAGTGGAACCGTTGGTGATATCTCTCAGATTGTAACTCAGCAGTTGCAGAATAAAGAACATGGCGATGGTGATTACAACGAAGGTATGTCGTCGTACACGCAAGGCAATCCAGCCCAGGGGGATAGCAAAGATCGCGGCCACCAAGCCAGCGAGAGGAACAAGTAGCAAGGGGAGATATCCACCAGGAACCTTCCAATTCTGGCACATAATGGCCATCGCATAGCCACCCAATCCGAAGTAGGCGGCATGACCAAGTGAGACGTAGCCTGTATAACCTGAGAAGATATTCCAGCCTGTACTGGCGGCGGCGAAGATCAGCGTAAAGACCGCGATGGTAGTGACAGCGGGATTTGGGAATATCAATGGGAATATGATAGAGAGCACGAGCACAAGCACAAGCCCAATCGTTTTGAAAGTCTTCATTGCTTCCTTCCCTCTACCTGTCCAAGCAATCCCTGTGGTCGGATCAACAGGATAATTACCAGCAGGATGAAAAAGACGGTGCTGGCCCAGACGGGTGACCAGATCACCGAAGTGACATCTTCAATCACTAACATACTTAGGGAAGCGATCAAAGCACCTGATAAACTACCCATCCCCCCAAAGATGATGATCGCGAGTAGACGCGAGATCAGATCGTAGGAGCTACCGGCATTGAATGCGTTGGTCGCCCCAAAAGCCATACCGCCAGCAGCAGCCAGAGCGATGCCAATACCAAACGTAATCGCTGAAACCCGTTCGACGTTGATGCCAATGAGTTCCGCGGCTGTACGATTCTCCATGGCAGCCCGCACGCTGTAGCCAAATTTGGTGCGGTAGAGCAGCAGGTAGAGCGCGCCCAGCAAGCCTAAGGCTAGTAGGAAGCCAAACACGTAGATATAGGGGAGATAGAAGCCCCCGACCCGAATCGAGTCGGTGATGTACCAGGCCTGCAATTTGACATTGTTAGCAGAGAAAGCGAGGTTCAGTAAGCCTTCAATGACCAACGCTATACCATACGTTACGAGAATGGAGAGCATGGTGCGATCGCGCTTAATTGGGCGGATAAAGAACCACTCGATGAGCAGACCCAGGACAAACATAACTGGTAGAGTGATGAACAGGCCCAAAAACAGATCGATATGCAAGCTTTGTTGCAGGAAATAGCTCAAGTAAGCACCCAGTACGACCAAAGCTCCCTGGCCGACATTAATAATGTTCATCACCCCGAAAACCAGTGTCAGACCGGATGCCATCAAGGCATAGACACCTCCAGTGAGTAACCCAGTGACAATTGCCTCTAAAATAAGGTTCATGATGCTTCCTCTTTTCCTTCTGGCAGAGAAGTTTGATTACGACAAGCTGGACAGGGAGACCGCAAGGGTCTCCCCCTACATTTCACCGTCATCCCGACATGTAGGGGAGACCCTTGCGGTCTCCCTGTCGTCGTGGAGCAAGTATACGTTAGACCTTCGCGTTAACCTCGCTAAACTCAGTACTAGGACCAGTTTGGCTTAGGATACTCAGGAGTATTCGACGCTTGCGCTGCTGGATAGACCGAAACCAATGAGCCTTTCTGCCACTGGAATAGATAGCCTGTCGCAAGAATATTTTGCCCTTGATCGTTGAACTTCACAGGTCCCTGAACAGATTGAAACGTGTCGCCAGAGTGTAACGCATTAATAAGCTGTTTGTTATCGATGCTATTCGCTTTGGTAGCAGCCTGCTGGAGTACTTGCCCGACAGAGAATGCTTCCGGCACATCGGAGCTAATTGCATCAGCAGTACCACCATACTGCGCCAGGAAGTCCTTCACCATCTGTGCATTCTGAAAGGTTTTGATACCTGGATACCATCCGCCATTTGGAACGAAGATGCCCTCGGCATTAGCGGCACCGCCAATAGCTTTGGTAAATTGTACGCCCTGGTCTGGTCCCGCCGTGGCAATAATGGCCCGCGGATTGTAGTGCTGTTGCTTGAAAGCCTGGATGTATGCAACGATATCAGGCAGCAATGTACCCGTTACGATCACCTGCGCACCCGAAGCGACCATCTTTTGAGCAATTGGGGTATAATCAGTAGTTTCTGCTGGATACACCTGGTAAGAAGCTGTTTTAACACCGGCCTGCTCCAGGTATTTTTTCGCTGTATCTATCTGTGGCTGGGTAAATGGGTCGTCCTGAGTAGCATAAGCCGCTGTTGCGGGGCGCTGTGCTGCTGGCAAGGACTGAATATACTGTGTAAAGCTGACAAGGAGATTTGCGACGGGTGCCGAGACATCGAATAGATTGTGTAAACCTTGAGTAAAGACTGAAGGTCCACCACCCGCACCTTCAATAAATGCATACCCGTAGCGATTTGCGACAACCGATGCCGATTTCGTGAGCAAGGAGGAGAATGGTCCAAATACCAGGTCACAATGATCAACCGTTATCAGCTTCTGATAGTTGGTGACGACCTGAGCCGTACTGCTGGCGTCGGAGAGGATGTCCAGTTGGACCTGGCGACCAAGTACACCGCCATTTTTGTTGACTGTAGCGGCCCACAGTCTATATCCTTGCTGGAAGGCAAGGCCATCGGCAGAATAGTCACCGGAGAGCGAAAGTGAAATACCGATCTTGATAGGTGCTTTATTCTGACCAGTACCGCTTGTAGTAGGTGTACTACTTCCACCGCAAGCACTCAGTATGAAAAGCAGCACGAACAACACACCCACACTATTCAAAACTTGATTTTTCCATAAGGAAGGTCGTCCTCTCATGGTTGTTCTCCATTTACTGAGAAGTAACGTCGTGGTTACTCCATTGACTGGAGTAACTAGGATGGTTACTCCCGACTTCTTTACACCATCTATGGCGTGAAAGCAAATTTGGGTAGCATGCTTCGCGCAATGCCAGAAAAGGTACGAACTTGTTACACGCCCTCCCTGTTTCAATCGTGTGGAACTCGTCTGACTCGCCATACCCAGACTTAGACTAAAAGTCCCAGTGGCTCCTCTATAAGGTTCGCTACGCTATCCAAAAATTGCGCTCCTCGCGCTCCGTCTACAGCGCGATGATCACAAGAAAGAGTAAGAACCAGCATAGATTGCACTGCTGGCTGACTATGTACAGGCACGACGCGCTCGGTGATGCGACCAACAGCCAGAATAGCAACCTGAGGTTGGTTGATAATAGCATTAAATGCATCAACGTTGTACATACCAAGATTGCTTATCGTGAAAGTACCTCCGCCTATATCTTGTGGCCTGAGTTTCCGCTCCTGGGCTT
>JAABUQ010001630.1_pt1 | contig 47478 bp, 47 predicted proteins | sample 5560001 | NCBI WGS metagenome assembly JAABUQ01 (sample SAMN10711888, study PRJNA513371) | rock metagenome | isolation source: Antarctica rocks | place: Antarctica: Victoria Land, Finger Mt nord | collected 2015-12-18
GAACGTATAGTTGCCGATTTCACAGAGGATCAGCGTCTCCAACTGATAAAAGCACTCAGAACCTGCGCCATTGCTCTGGAGGCTGGTGCAGAGGCAAGTCCCAGTCTCCGAGAAGGGTGAAATCTTACTCCTGCACGTTGGGAGGTCAATAGTGATTCGCCTCTCCTCATGTTGACCTCATGCCACCATTTCCTTGCTGCGATCTTGCCGCCAGAGAAACCATCGCTTTTCACTGAGAATATGGTTCAGCTTTTGATATGTCTCAAGGAAAGATTGCCAACGTAGAAAAAAAGACGCTGGCAGCCAGTGAGCGCCGTGAAGAAGAGCGGGCAAGCTTTCGCGAGCAGATGAAGGAGATAGACGCCAGGCGCCTGGTGGTCGTGGATGAATGTGGGTCGAATATCGTCTTGACTCCGCCGTACGCCAGGGCACACAAGGGGCAACGAGCCACGCAATCAGGGGGAAAATACCACCTTGCTGGCCTCGTTATCGCCCTCAGGCATTGGAGCTTCGATGATCATGGAAGGAGCAGTCAATGCGCGGCCTTTGAAGCCTATGTAGAGCAGATCCTGGCCCCCAGCCTGGAAGCGGGGAAGATTGTGGTGATGGACAATCTGAGCGTCCACAAAAGCGCACGGGCGCGGCAGTTGATCGAGACGCGGGGCTGCGCACTGCTCTTCTTGTCTGCCTATTCTCCTGATTACTCGCCCATTGAAGAAACCTTCTCCAAGCTCAAAGCCTTTCTGTGCCGCGCCGGTGCCAGAACGCACGAGGCATTGCAAGAGGCCATTGGACAAGCCTTGGAGACCGTTACGGCTGCCGATGCTCTCGGCTGGTTTCATCATTGCGGCTATCTTCCCACTAAATGAAGAGCTTAATGGCTCGATTTTTGGGAACAACGCTGTAGCCGTGCTATACCAGAATTTTACGTTGCATGAAATCAGCAATAAGCGCTATTACTTCTGCTTCCTTGCCGCTAAACACGTGATTGCTATTTTCAACTTGATACACCTCTGCTCGGCTGTTCTCCGTTTTTAGCAACTCAACAGCATCTTTGATTGGTATAACTGTGTACTCACTCTCGTCTTGATCACCGATCACACCCAAAATAGGAATGTGAATATTTTGAAAATAGGTGAGATTGCCACCTTGCCGAAGTGGCAGAGCGATAGCATTAGCTGAGTGGTCAGTAAAACAGTGAAGGTAGGTCTGGGCGCTAATAGGCAACTCCCCGCAAAGACCAAAGAGGTCACTGAGGAGCCGCTCATTCTCACCCTTGCTTGCCAGTTCTTGAGCTTCTTGCAGATAGCTCTTCCCTCTTGACTGCTCGTACTTCATTTGCGCGCCGACGTTATCGGAGAAACCGAGGAGAATAACCCCTTTGACACGATCCTTGTGTCTGCCTTCATTCATGTAGTAGACAATTTTTTCGGTGCCGTAGCTGTGGCCTTCAAGCACGATGTTTGCGTATCCTTTATCTCGTGCAAATTCAATCCATGCGTCAATATCCAACAAACAATCGGCGAACTTTTCTAATGAGACACCGTGGCTGATGCTCCCTTTTTCGAGTTCGTAGATACCGGCTCCACGGTTGTTCGTGGAAAGGTATGCCATGCCTAAATCGACCAGTCGATGAGTTAATCCTTCGAAATAGCTATTGCCGTAGAAGTTGCCACCTGCTCCATGAATATGTATGTCAATGGTTTTAGCAGGCTTCACTGGCTCGGTAAGAAGGCCGTGCAGTAGTAAACCATCACTTGTTTTGACGTTGACAATAGGATAAGACATGTCAGTCATTATATACTATTAGCTATCTCCCTAAACATCTACGAAATCGGTGCCAGTTATAGCGGCGTTCAGAAAGAGTGAGTTTCACTGTAGCATTGATGCTAGCAGGAAGCAGCGCGTTTTTCCAGAGAGAAAGAGGGACAGTTTCACATCCTCTCAGGCTCACTCTTTCTGAACACCGCTGTAGGAGGATAAACATGCCCCTTACTACGTATAGATAATTCCCTCTTTGTGGCTATATTGCGCAGTATCCCAATCTAGTACATCAGCAAGCTCGGCTTTGAACGCTGCTAATTCTTGTTCGCTTGTCTTTTCATCAGACATGTCTATATCTTTCCAAAATAGCCAAATGTTTACCAGATGAGGAGAACGCTTATCTTTAAGTACATAGCGTTGAATTGTTCCTGTAAAGAGATGAGACTCATTTTCATACATTCTCTCCATTCTCTCTGCAAAGGCATCTTGCTGATTGGGACGTATCTCTACTTCGATAGCTAAACTCACCAATGTAACGTTGTTTGTGTAGATGCGCCATAATGGTGTTTTTTCACGTGGTCTACCAGCAGTCTTTAGCGCAAATTGTTTGACTGCCTCTTTAGAAATGAAATAGTCACGTCCAGGCTTAAAAGCCTCAAGACGTCTTGATTCAATATATGCGTAGACTCTCTTACTAGAAATGCCGAGCATGTCAGCCGCCTCTTTCACAGAGACATAGTTTGAAAGGTCTGGGCCGTTTGTACTTTCTGCCATAGAAGTAGTCTACTTTTGTCATTTATTAAATGTATATGGTATTTTAATTCTTGATATATTGATAATGAGAGAATAAAATGCTATACTTCATATCGGTACCTTTGCAAAAGACGTGTAGTGAAAAATGAGAGGCAAAAGGAAGAAATAATGAGTTTACAGTAATCTCCTCTTGTGGCAAGCGTTGTACAAGGAGAGCGTGAGCAGGCAGTGAATGAGGCACAGTGCTTGACGAGTAGACATCAATATCTAGCTGCACTCAAAGGTGGTATTCTCCCACCTATCATCAATGGCGCAAACGTGCAGCGCGTGCTTGATGTCGCTTGTGGTTCGGGGATATGGGTGCAAGCGATGGCAATGCGCTATCCTCATATGTGGGTTGTTGGCGTGGATAGTAGCGCACTCGCTATAGAACAAGCGCGAATACGTCTTCCCGAAAATGTCAGCAATGCTAGCTATGTGCGACAAGACATCCATACACTAGGCAATGAGCGTTTCACGAAGGCAAGCATGGACCTTATTCACATGCGTTTCCTGGCATCTCACGTCACAAATCAACAATTCGGCCCACTGTTACATTCACTCTCATCCCTTTGTCGGCGTGGAGGTATTCTTGTATGGACGGAGGCGGAGTTACCTTTGACAACAAGCAGTGCCTGTGACTATCTCGAATCGTTGTTGCTGTCAGCCTTAGAAGCGCAAGGGCGTTCCTTCTCACCGGGCTTCTCGCTCTCGCTTGGTCTGTCGTCACGCATGTACTGGTGGTTACGCGATGCCAAATTCACCGTCAAACAAGACCTGAGCGACACCATCCCCATCAATGAAGGAACACAGAACCACGAACTCTTCATCGAGGAACTAGAGCGTTTTGCCCAACATATACGCCCATTTTTGCTGCATGCAGGAGTTGTAACCAATGCGGACTATGACACACTTATGTCTCAACTCCACCAGGAGATTTGCACGCGAGGCTTCCAGGGTGTCTTTCGTCTTCGCTCAATGGTCGCTTGCAAACTGTAGGGATTTTGACACCCGAAAATGGGAATGAGAAATACAACATTCTGTCCAGGTGTGATGTATCACACCTTCACGCCCTTCACGTATGTTTGGGAGGATGGTGAAACGTTTCTCACATCCTCGAACATAATGTAGCGTCAGCAGGGCGTGATACATCAGACCCGTACAGAACACTAATCCTGTCTTCGGTCCCTGCAATCGTTTATCGTCCAACAGGTGGACGCAAATCCCCTGGATGCCCTGGATAACGTGCCAAACCCGATCTGGGTCCAAGCTGCTCTACTGGAACAGTAAGCTGTTTCGCCTTATCTTCTAATGCTGTAACAATGAGCGATGTAATACTATCTAAGTCAAGAACTGCACTATTCACCACAAGATCATACAGGTGCGGGTCGTCTGATTGCAAATTGTGAGCCGCTTGTAAGTAACGCATACGAGTACGATCTTTTAGCTGAATACGCGCCTGGGCGTCTTCCTGGCTTAACCCTTCGCGTTGTATCACGTATGCAACGCGAACAGCCAACGGTGCGATCACACGCACATGCAATACATCACGCCGTTGGGCAAGCAATGCCTGTGAACCGCGCCCAACAATCACTGCATGACCATCCGTAACTGCCGCTTGCACAACATCGGCAAGCGCTGTTTGATACCTCTTCTCTTCCTCCTCTGCTGAAATTGATAGCACTGGCGCACCGGCCATCAAATTGGGATCAACGCGCTGCATGCTGCGTAGAAGGCGCGACACAAATCCCTCGACATGCTCATCGTGTACCTCCACCTCTGCCTCGCTTACTCCCAATGTCCGCGCCACACGCCCAACAATCTCATGGTCAACCAGTCGCCATCCAAGCTGCCGTGCTACACGTCTCGCCACCTCACCACCTCCACTACCATACTCACGCGAGACAGTTACAGCACGCATTTGTCTAACCAAATCTGAATGCTGCATCGTACAAACCTCCTGTTTGCACTGCGTCGTACCAGAAACCTGAAGCGACGTTATCCATTCTTTTATAGATGTTGTGTCACAATCTAACACTTATAAAAGTATAGGTTGTCATTGTAAGAGTGTCAATGCACCTTTATTGAGAATATGTAGTCGTCGTGACTATGCTCAATTGGGTGCATGCCATACTTCGATAGTACACCCTTTCATAGAGAAGCTGGAACTGAATATCTGTTGAACTTTTGTTGTACTTAGTGTGGCAAAGTACGTTCCATCCGACGACCATGTAGTTTCCCATAGCATCTGATCATTACTACGATACGTATACACGATTTTCCCTGTAGTCGCATCCCAAATTTGTACTGCGTTATCTGATCGTACAGTAGTAATGTACTTTCCATTTGGTGACCATACTGTAAGTTGATTAAGCGGTATCGATGCATCCATGCGTGTCACTATCTTCTTCCCTGTTTGTGTATCCCAGACTTGCATTGTACTTTGATTGCGAGCACTTGCTGCTACGTATTTCCCATCTGGTGAAAGCATTCCTTCGCTTGGAAAGCTTACAGGAGCATCCATTAGAAGACGACCTGTAGTAATATCCCACATACGTAGGTTCTCTGTCTTAGCTTGCTTATCCTCGTTCGCTGCAATAATGCGCGTACCATCATTGGTCCATTGAGGAGTTAGATATGCATCTTCCACTGCACTAGAATAAAGCTGAACTTGTTTTCCTGTCTTGGCATCTAAAATCTGTATTGTCTTTTGTGCTGTAGCAAGGGCTACTAGCTTTCCATCGGGTGATAATCCGAAGCTCACGATTGCACTGGTGAAAAATGACACAAATGTTCTCTGACCTGTGCTAACATTCCACAACGCTAAACCTAATCCATCCTTTGTATTCGCCCCCAGATACTGACCATTCTGTGACCAAGTGAGGGTGTCAGAAGCTAGTTGGGCAAATCCACTAGTAAGTATAAAAGGCTTTTGCGTGCCTAATTTCCATAATTTTATTGTGCTACCACCATCACTTACTGCAATAGAGTTGCTGTTGGGCGACCATGCCACTAGAGGCTGTTGATTTGAGGGCGATGGTGTGGATGAGAAGTAGTCTACTACTTGCTTTCCCAATGTTATTGACCAGACCTGTACATGTAATAATGGTTGCTGGCCTTTGTTGTTATCTATAATACTTATGTACTGACCGTCTGGCGATAGTTTTTCTTCCCCACTCCTTTGCCCTGTTGCTTGTGGGTCACTAGGAGTGTAGTGCGGTATTGAGTATGCTTCGAGATGCTTTCTTGTTATGTCTAGCACATGTATTGTTTCCTCTGCTCCTCCAAAAAATGAGAGATGCTTGCTATCAGGTGTCCATGTAAGTTGATCTGGTCGGTAATTCTCATTATGGTAGGTCCAAACAGGCGGTCCTAGATAACTATCGCTGTGCTCTAAAGAGGTTCCAAGATATCCATGCGCTAATACAAAGCACGAAGCCAAAAGACCAACAATAAGAAGGGCTGCGACTATACCTTCAATACGACGTACAACCGAGCGACGTTTTGAGGTCGTCAAATGTTTCGTAGTAGATTGGCTTATAGCATCTTCTGAATGTTGAATATCCATGTCATCTCCTATGAAATGCTTTGCGCCCTTGGCATGTAAACGCAGCCACAATGACTTTGGATAGTTATAAACTACTTGAGATAATTGAACATGCTTGAAAGTAACTGCCGCACTCTCACGTACAAATTGATGCTCATCCTCTTTGAGCATCTTTTGTTGATTGAAAGAAATAGATACTTCTAATGCTGCTAATGTTAGTATCGTTGCCTCTCGTACAAGCCATGATGCATCATGAAGGCAGGCAACAACTCTATCAACTGGTACCTGCTTACCCCATTGCTCTAATTCACGTACTGCGACTGCACGTACGGACTCATCTTCGTCATCTAACCCATGCAGTAAAGTTTCTAGTGATGGCTCCTTGTGTAATACTGCTATACGCACGTGCAATGCTGTTGGCTCGACGGAAGAACGTGTTGTATTGAGTCCCAAACGACTCATCAACGTAGGTAAGAGCGAGCTAGGTGCGCGTTCTTGCGGCTCGTCCATCATCTTACCTCCTTTATATCTGACTGTAGTAGCTGTCGTAACAATTTCGTTCCACGATGGACATTCGACTTTACTGTACCAAGCGGTTGCTGTAACCGTTGTGCAATCTCCTCATAACGCAAATTCTCAAAATAATACAGCTTCATCGTCTCCTGGTAGTTTCGTGACAACGTCTCGATTGTCGCCAGCAACTCGCGTCGGTCCTCACCACGACAAGCCACGATATCAGGTTCAATTGACGAATCTTCAATAAACAGCAGAGGACTGTTCTCGGAGAGATCGAGAGGCACAGAGGGAAGATGCCTATCTCGTGTACGGCTAGCGCGTAGGTAGTTATAGTAGGCGTTGCGCGTGATCTCAAAAAGCCACGCTTCAAGCTTGAGTACCCGAATGCGTTCACTAGGGTAACTCTTTAGCGCATAATATGCACGTTCCAACGCATCCAGCACAATCTCTTCGGCTACCTGAGGACTACGTGTGCGTGACAACACAAAGGCATATAGGCGGTCTTGATACATCAGTACTAGTCGCTCGAACGTACCGTTGAGGTCTAGTTCCAGCATCGCCAGTAGCTCTGCTACCGACTCTTTTCCATCGAAATCCATAAATGCCCTTCGCGCCTCTCTTTCGTCCTTCCATAGGACTATAACACGGCTCGTAAGGAAAGAGTTGCACTAGCAAAAACTCTGCCTGGCTCGTACAATAGTAGCTACGGAAACATCGTCCTCCTATTGCCATCAACGAGTGTGTTTCATCGTCGAACAACACATGTTCTCATAGTCTCAAGTAGCGAAAGGATGTCGTTTCATGCTCACCTTCTCCCCGACGGAAGAGCAAGAGGAGATACGTCAACTGGCGCAAAGTCTCGCTGTCGAACAGTTTCGCCTGCGAGGACGCCCCTCCGAAAAAGATGGAGATATTTCACCTGCGCTGACCCAGACCCTTGCACAAACCGGCCTGACCGTCCCCTTCCCTGAAGAATACGGCGGACAAGGAGCTATCGAAGCCGTTCCTTATGTCCTGATTGCAGAGGAATTCAGCGTTGGTGATAGCACCCTCGCCTTGAACGTTCTCAGTTCACTCATTGCCCCTGTAACCGTCGCCCTGGCAGGCAGCGAAAGCCAGCGACAAGCATTAATTCCTGCCTTCACTGATGAAAAGACAGGACACACTCTTCGTGGTAGTTTTGCTTTTGCGGAACGTACTGGCGGCTATATGCTCTCCGATATCGCCGCAACCGCTCGTAAGGATGGCGACAACTACATTCTCAACGGCACCAAACGCGACGTAATTCATGCTGGACATGCCACCTTGCGCGTAGCCCTCTTCCGTTTGGAAGGCACAAACGGCCTCGACGGTCTTTGCGCATTTGTCTTACCAGGACATGCCGACGGAATGTGTGTCAGCGATGATGTGCAAAAACTTGGCTTGATTGCTGCACCAAGTGCCTCATACAGCTTTGAAAATGTTGTTGTATCAGCATCCGCGCTTCTTGGCGAACCAGGAAACGCGGGTGTACAGCGTACCGCTGCCCTCTACATGCTTTTACGTGCAGGGATTGCTTGTGGTATAGCGCGTGCCTCTCTCGAATATGCACGAGACTACGCTAGTGGGCGCACTGCCTTTGGGCGTCCCATTGCCTCCTATCAAGGTATTGCCTTTATGGTAGCGGAGATGGCAATGAAGCTTGACGCCGCACGCCTTCTCGTTTGGAATGCCGCCTTCAACTGGGATCAGAATGCCGAAACAACATTGCTTATTCAGAGCGCTGAAGCTGCTCAAAAGCAGGCACTCAAAATCGCGAAATCAGCATCAATCGACTCCATTCAGGTTCTTGGTGGAGCAGGCTACTTGCAAGATCATCCTGTTGAAATGTGGACACGCAACGCCGCGGCAATGGAGTAAATACAGCATGCTAAACTTTACACTCAGCAAGTCACAAGAGGCTTTTCGGGACTATACCCATCAGGTTGCAGTCGAGGAGATGCGACCAATCTCGCTCGAATGTGATCGCAGCGAAAAAATACCAGAACAATTCTTCTTAAATATGCAACAGCGCTTTTGGGCTGGCTCTTCGGGACAAGCGCGTATGCAAGCCTCTGGCGAAGAGAAGCAAGAAAATGTGCTCTCGGTCCTTTCACAGGAAGAAATGGCCTGGGGTGACGCTGGTCTCTCAACCGCTATCCCTGGTCCTGGCCTCGCCGCACCTCCCATCCTTTCACAGGGGACACCAGAGCAACAGGCAAAATTTCTTAGCCCGTATATGGATGGGAAACTGCATTGGGGCGCGCTTGCTCTAACTGAGCCAGGCATTGGCTCCGACGTATCAGGCATCTCCACCACCGCCGTACTCGACGGGAATGAATGGGTACTGAACGGCTACAAACACTACATCACCAATGGAGCACGTGCCGATCTCGTTATCACCTTCGCAACCATAGATAAAAATCTTGGTCGTGAAGGCATTCGCCCCTTTGTGGTCGCCAAAGGCACTCCAGGTTTCACCGTTGGGCGTATCGAAGAGAAAATGGGTCTCCGTGCCTCGCAGACCGCTGAACTCATTTACGAAAACGTCCGTATTCCACAAGAAAACCTACTAGCGGGACGAGAAAGTCGTGAGAAAAGCAAAAAGGCAGGCTTCAAAGCTGCAATGGGTACGCTTGATGCCACTCGTCCAATGGTTGGCGCACTAGCACTCGGCCTTGCACGAGCAGCTTTTGAGACAACGCATCAATGGGTCAAGGAAGAGTTACCCAAAGGCTTTCCCATTCACAAACGCCGCGAGATAGAGGAGGAGCTAGAGGAACTCGGACAAGAACTTCACATGGCACGTCTGCTTGTCTGGCGTGCTTCATGGATGGCAGATAAACGCATCCCCAACTCAAAAGAGGCGTCGATGTGTAAAGCCTATGCGGGTGCACTCGTCATGAAAATAACGGCGACTGGTGTACGTATCTCTGCACCAGGCGAAAATTCAGAAGCGAAGCAGTTCCTTAACAAATGGTTCCGCGACGCTAAGATTTTCGACATCTTCGAGGGTACTGCACAAATTCAACGCCTCGTCATAGCGCGTCGCCTCTTCCCGGGTATCGATATTCCCTAAAAGTTTTTGTTAAAAAGGTGTTGTGCATCAGCATTGCCAACGCACAACACCTTTTTCTAACTCTTCTTACTTTTCTTGGGACTGAGGAAGGATAGTCATAACTGTCTCCTCTTCGCCTTCCTCCTCTAACAATTCGTCATCCTGCTCATCAAATTCTTGATTGAGCCAGGGAGCCAAACGTATATCTTGCTTGGCTGGACGTTTATGCTCCATAACCTCGCGCTTTAATGCGTCGCGTTTCGTTGCGTGCTTGTCGCGTAGCTTTCCTCTCATGCTTTCACCTCCTCTCCATTGAGTGTGGTGGTCATTTGCTTCTGCTCGTACAGAAGTTGTAGGTTAAGCAAGAATGTAATGCCTTTCTCGTACTACAAAGAGAGTACGGATACCCCGAAAGTACAGCAATATGTCTGCGGAAGACAAAGCAACTGGGCTTTTCATGTGGCCTGCTTTATGAAAAAAAGTGGGAATACTTGTCGTATTTGTGGAATGTGGGAGCATTGTGCTTTGTGGAGAGAGGTGGAGGCGAACGAGAATACTCGAACTCATCGAAAAATATGCAACCTTCTGAGACACAATATCAACTAGCATAGTGTCTTTCTCGACTATACTCCTGAAGTGCTCGGAGCATAAGTTCCATAACCCACGTAACTCTGCACGTAGCGTACTCCGGTTACAACATTTTTTTGCATAGAACTCACCCCCTTTTCGTACCTGTACAACCGTTCGTGCTACAAACCAGTCTTGTAGAACATGTACAGAGTGTACTCAGAGTCCTGTGAAAAGTCAAGTATTTTTTTTAGCAATAGGTACTATAGCTTCTGTTTTTAATCTTGCCGCACTTCTTGTTTCATGCTACACTACGCAAATAACTGTACAACAAGGAGAGGTGAAAAATGGCTGGGCTACAACAACGCACAAAAACACTCTTCTGGGATAGCACGCCAAGTCCAAGAGGAGAATGCGTTTTGCTAGCATCAGACGCTGGCCTCTTTTGGCTAGGAACGCCTGGTGCTTCGCTCGACAATGGACTGAACTGGGCAAAAAAGCGTGGACACAATGAGCAAGCTATGCATGCAACTCATCCCATACTACAACAGGCCAAGCAAGAACTATATCGCTATTTCGCGGGCGAAAAAATCACGTTTTCCACTCCACTCGATCTACAAGGCACACCATTTCAAGTAGCTGTATGGCGCGAACTATGCAACATTCCCTATGGAGAAACGCGAAGCTATGGCGAACTAGCTCTCACAATTGGGCGTCCCAATGCTCCCCGCGCTGTAGGAGCCGCCAACGGAGCTAATCCTATCGCTATCATCGTTCCCTGCCATCGTGTCATCGGTAGTAGTGGAACACTCACAGGCTATGGCGGTGGCCTGCCCACAAAATCATGGCTTCTACAGCTAGAAGGTGTATCACACTGCATCTAACAGAACAGGCCAGGAATATCACACAATATTCCTGGCCTGTTCTGTTAGATGCAATTATTTGCGGTAGTTTCCCGCCTGGGTTGTAAAAATTCTCAGTAACCCATACCCTATTACAACCGCCAGCCCAACCTCAATAACCATCATCACAATCCATACCCATACTAGAGGCACATGTGCAACAGCATTGGATGCTGCCTTTGGATCAAGCGAACCATACAGGAGTGGACCAAGAATAATAAGTGGAATAGCTAGAATCAACAAGCAGCACAACACAACGAATGTAGGCAGAAGAATTCTCCATGCACCAGAGTCGCGCAGGTTTTCCGTCTTTGCTGTCCCATACGCCTTTCTCTGCTCACGCTCCTTCGTATCTGGTACTGCTGCTGCATCGCCTGCTCGTTCTGCCGCTTTTACTGCATCTTCCAGTGACTCGCCACCATGCTCTTTTGGAGCTTCCGCCTGAGATTTTGTACCCGTCGTATTTGCTGCATCCTGTACCTGCCCCATCGTCTTTGACATAGGCATACTCGGTAGAGAGGTTCTATCTTCCATCGACTATCTCCTGAAGAACAAATATATAATCTCTGTATAGCAGTATACCACGTCAACCCCTCTTTGTAACACGTTCATTCCTCTGCCTCTTCATTATGCTTTGTCACTGACATTATCTATTCCGCTCGTCTTCTTCTCCCTGCTCTACTGAAAAAGAGTAGTGCAAGTAAAAGCAGCAGCAGACCAAGAAAGCGCGGATCCAAACTTGGGTCCAAGTTAAATTGTTGTGTCTTAAAGACCTCAAATAACCGAATCGTACAGATGACACCCACAATCGCAAAGAGCAATGCCGTTATACTATCCCAAAGCGCCATCCGTGGTAACGCATCGAACCACCTTCTTAGCGTCTTACTAGCAAACGGCAGCAAGAGCCACAAGAGACCAAATATCCCTAAAAATATATATGCAGAGCTTTCCCAGGCGTTCATAACATACTCACATTTCGTTGTTTGTTATCTGTTATCCTATATATCATCATCCCCAAAAGGTAGAGGCCGCAATTCGTAGTGCACCCACCACAAAGAATGGAGCGAACTCCTGAGTGCATTTCTTCTGATTGGACTAGGAGTATGGTTACTTATGTCATGAAAAGTTTGCCTTAAAAAGTAGTCACTAGAGGGCTGCTAATGATTAAGCACAAGTTGTTGATAGGTAGTGAGAAAAGCATTTCCCTGTGCTGTCAGCGTTCCTCCTGTAGTAATAAGAGGCATAACAGGGTTCGTGCATGCATACTGCATAGAAGCTAGAATGTGATTTTTCGCAAGTGTTTGCAGTGCAGCAGTCGTCCAAGTACGCATGAAGGTGCTATTCGTACTCTTCCCATCATTGAGCGTTGCGTTCGCGTCATAGTTCCACTCGGTAATCATTATAGGAAGCATACTCCCTGTTGTACTGATAATAGCCCGTGCGTCTTGGATGTGTAGCGTCCAGTGTGTAAGATGCGCCATGCAAACATCAGTAGTATCAGAGGCCCAACAAGCATACTCATGCCAACTGACTGCATCGGGTCGTGGCACTGCGTGTCCAAGGAAATAACTTAGATAGACAGGATCATAATGATAATTAACTGGTCCTATAAATTGTCCATTGCGTGCCGTACGCTTAAGAGCAGGAATGTTAGCATTCCACGCTGCTGTGTAGGCAGGAGCAGAAACTTTGAGAAAATCATCCTCGTTTCCAAACTCATAATAGACCACATTATTGCCGAACACACGGTTCATATCAGTAATCACCAATATATTGCTCGCAAGCGCTTGAGGGTTGTGTGCGCCAAATAGAATAACCAGGGGAGTCGCTCCAAGGTTCTTGATCATTTGTGCTGCCTGCACATTAACTGCTTCAGGCACCCCTGTACGAATTGGCATACGTATCATCTGCATATGAATTTGTTGCAAGAGACTCTGCGTACTCGACGACGTGAGCACCTGATCATTGCCATTATTAAGAACCAGGTTCGTGCCAAAGAGCAACGGCGAGGCCGCAACTCCAGTGGATGGTGTAGTACCACTTGTCGGAGTTATATTACTTGATGGAAGTACGGTGCTAATGGGCGTCACTTTACTTGATGGAAGTGCGGTGCTAATCGAGGTGCTTGATGGAAGTGCAGTGCTGGTCGGAGTACTTGATGGAAGTCTTGTCTTTGTAGGTTGTACTGTACGCAATGGACTTGCGGTGCTTGTTTGAGTAGGAACAAAGGTGATACTGCGTTTAGGCTCCTTGCGATAATCTGCGAAATGCGTAAACATTCCAGCGCTAATGCCAACAAGGCTGATACTTACAGCAACGAGAATAAGGAAACCTGCAAAACGTCTTTTCCCCCGAAAGCGTGCATCAGATTTCATAATGTGATAACCCCATCTTTTTTATAAAAATATATCTATATTAGTGAAAGCTAAACCTCTTAGAAAACTACCTTATGATATAGCTACTATAGCATCTCTTCACTCTAAGGTCATCTAATCTGCTGAAAACTGGGACCTTTGTGTAACAACGAATAGCTCTGCCTTATCCCATGTATCCATTTTAAGCCTCCTACTTTATGTGGATGGTCCATTCTCTAAAGAGAGCACGAAAAAAAGAACAGGCGAGATGCAGTTCTATTTACGCAAGTACCTATACGTTGTGAGTCAGAAGACTCAGGCTTTCTCCCTCCACAATAACCATGCTAGCAACAGTACAAGCAGACCGAAGACCAGCGAGAGACTACATTGCCCTTCATTATGCTATAGAAGCAGGTCATGTGTTTGGCGTTGATAACAGTTGGTCAATTAGGTTTGCAACCTCTTTCAGTTCTTCTGGCGCAAGGTGTTAACCTCCATGTTTAGGTTCTGAGTTTCTATGACGGGCACATATACCGTTTGTCCAAAATCTATTAATAATTCTTCAGCTTCTCTTTTTCCAAAGCGGAATTTTAAGTGTACTTCTGTAGGACTTGAAACTGAGGTAGTTGAACGGGGAATGGTAGCTAAACTGCGATGGGGTTTGTTTACGAATTGTAAACTTAGAGACTCCGCGAGAGCAGTTTTACCAACATCATTTTGTCCTACGATCGTATTAAAGCCAGGAGTAAGTTCAATGTCTTTTGCAGATAGTAAGCTTTTATAGTGGGTCTACGTCCTTTAGGGGGAACAGGGAGACCGCAAGGGTCTCCCCTACAGGTTCACGGTTGCCCTACGTGTAGGGGAGACCCTTGCGGTCTCCCTGCTTTTTGACCAGTTTCCCCCCAAAGGATGGAGACCCTTTATAGTTCACCACTTGAAACTTGCTGATGTACATACCTCACAACCTTCCGTTATAATTTTGCTCTCACCACTTTAATAGGTAGCACAGAAATTAAAATTAGTCATTTATAAAACAAGGCTAGAAGCGCGTTCATCACGACTGCTTCTAGCCTTGTATGCGGTGGAGATGAGGGGGAGTCGAACCCCCTGTCCAAACGAGCCTACCGGAGAATATGCTACAGGTTTAGTCGATGCTTTTTCTTACACGTCAGTCTCCCATCGACAGGATCCATTCGTGCTGGCCCTCTGGTCTTAAATGACGGTTAGAGGACGGTCACCGTCATAGCAGCCTACGTTTTTGACATCCCTACCCAGTCCCATAGGCTAAAACTGGAGAGATGACGACTCAACTACTTCTTAGGCAGCGAGAGCGTATTGTGGTTGCTTGTTTGCAACTATTTTTTGTCGGTTGTTTAACGAGAGTGCTTTACCGACACCTCGACCTGCAAATCTTCGATCTGATCACCTGTCGAAACCCGACATCCCCAGGTGAAGAAACTCACACCTCAACAAAGCTTTCCCTTGTCTCAATGTACCCGTAATTATATCATACTAGTTGACAAATAGCAAGCCATTCCTTGCATTTAATAAATCATACCTCTTGCATTTTTCCCATTTTTCAAGTATAATTTCTCTAGGAGAAACAGCGTTCTCAATACCACGAGCGGTAATATCAGTAATCATGGTAATGACAGTAATGAAGCACCTCTCACAAGCTTCCGCCTTGCTTCACAAAATTTCTCGCACACACATATCGGTAATAATGGTAGTAATAATCATCATATAAGGTAGGCGCGACCCTCGGCTCATTAATCCCAAACGCACTACTACAATGGCATGCAGCAACAAGATAACCCGCACTACGTGGCGAAGCCACGCAATCCGTCTATCGTGGTGACAGGGCTTGTCCTTGTCATGTCGCCTCACCCCTATCATCCCGCCTCACTGTCATACTCCTTGCCTCTGTCATGTCGCCCACCAAGTTGCTTGCTACCCCGCCAGTCGGCTCAAGAAGCGTTCCAAATGCACAATAGTTCGCTCATGCCTTCCCTCACCAATCTTCCGCCGCTCATCAAACGCCTCTACCTTAAATACCAACCGTCGTCCGTCAACCTCAATCAACTCCGCCTCGGCACGAACCTTTTGTCCAAGTGGTGTCGCAGCAAGATGGCGCACATCAACCACCGTACCTACCGTCACCTGGCCCTCTTCAAGTCCCTCAATTACCGCTTGCCACGACGCATTCTCCATCAAGGCAACCATCATCGGTGTACCAAATACCTCGACGCCACCTGCACCCACTGATGCAGCAGTATTCTCATGTACAACAACCGTTATCGCCTCACCCTTCATACCAGGTGTCAATGCCATAGCTCGCATCTCACTTTCTGCAAAATAGTTATTTCACTATACAACAAAAACACAGCATAAAACTCACCCAAAGAGTAAGCTGTTGGCGTCATACATGATAGAATGAAAGCGCAAAATAGCTCTCATTTTAGGAGGTACTATTCTTCATGGCAACCCATTTTCAACGCGTAGCCCATCGGGGCGGCTCTCATCTCGCCCCTGAAAATACACTTGCAGCCTTTCGTACCGCGCTCACCCTTTCCGTTGACGCCATCGAACTTGATGTACAAATGACCAAAGATGGACACGCTATCGTATTTCACGATAACACCGTCGAAAGACTCACGAATGGCGAGGGCAACATCCTTGACCTCGATTTTGCCTATCTTCGTTCACTCAACGCCGCCGCGCATTTTCCAGGAGGGTGGCCTGAACCGCAGCGTATCCCAACTCTACGTGAGGTCCTCGATCTTGCACGAGCACGAACACAAGTCTATATCGAAATAAAAGCTAGCAAGCGGAGCGGCACCTACGGGCGCTATCCAAACATCGTCGAGACAGTCGTGAACGAGATTCGCACAGCAGGTATGCTCGACAGCGTGCTCATCATTTCATTCGACCTGCTAATTCTCCCGCTCATCAAATCTCTGGAACCCTCACTCAAAACAGCCGCAGTCATCTCAAAAGATATATGGGACTCCAAGAGCGAAAACGCCTTCGCGACGCTCATGCAACAAGTAGCCTCGCTCGGAGCGAACTGGCTCAACATGGACAGTGACCTCCTTACCCTTGACTTGCCCCAACAAGCACACGCCCACGGCTTCAAACTTGGTTGCTGGACAGTTAACACCCTTGAAGAAATGCGTCGTCTCGCCCCCACCGGCATAGACTCCATCACCTCAGATCGACCAGACTTCTTTGCCCAAATGCAAGAAAAAAAATAACAACTTCATCTACCTGGCAAGCCACGCAGTGGCACATCGTCGTATCGTAGTGACAGGGCTTGCCCCTGTCATGCAGCTTATAGAGCCATTCTGTGGATGAGTTGGAGTCAATAGGCTTGCCCCTGTCACGTTTCCTCTCTCTATCCCTGTCATACCCCGATCTCAAACAAAATTTACCACCTCTTGAAGCTTTCTTGAGATTTACTTGCTATGATAAAGCACATATACATGTTGTACTCGGCACGTACAACACATAGAGATGTAAGGAATAGGAACATTTTATCAATATGTGTCCCTTCCCGCCATTCAAGCGTTTTATTAATGAGAAACTAATCTTGATCAAGACACAAATGGTACCACACACTAAGGCTTGTAAATGACAGTATGTTATAATGCGTGCTAATTAGAGAGTAACATAAAATACAGCTATATTTTTTATAGAATTATAAACGGAGATATTAGGAATGCAACAAATTGAAGTTCCAACCAGAGCAATAGAGCCCCAGTCCTCAGTACTAGCAACTCCACTGCCAGAGGTTGCTATATCAGTCGTTGTCCCTGTCATGAATGAGCAGCAAAATGTAGGTCCTCTATACGAAAAATTATCGGCTCAGCTTGACACAACCGGAGATCGCTACGAAGTGATTTTTGTCGATGATGGCAGTACTGATGGCACATTCAAGGAACTAGAAAAGCTCCATGTTGAGCATCCTGGAGCCGTGCGCGTCATTCGCTTTCGTCGGAATTTCTCAAAAACACCTGCTCTTGTAGCAGGCTTTAGCCGCTGTCGTGGCAAAATCGTCTTCACAATGGATGGCGACCTGCAAGATGACCCAGCAGAAATACCCAATTTTCTCGCGAAACTTGATGAAGGCTACGACCTCGTTTCTGGTTGGAAATTCCCGCGTCTCGATCCGCTTTCCAAAACATTTCCATCGCGTATCTTTAACTGGGTCGTGAGCAAAATGACGGGTGTGCATCTACACGACATTAACAACGGCTTCAAAGCCTATAACCGTGAGGTAATTGAAGACGTACACTTAAAGCTCTATGGTGAATTTCACCGCTTTATTCCAGTTATGGCTCACTGGCGTGGTTATCGTGTGGCAGAGATCAAAGTGCGTCATCATCCACGCAAATACGGCGTCTCTAAGTATGGTGCACGTCGTTTCGCGCGTGGACTTATTGACCTGCTTAACGTCCTATTCCTTACTACATTCTTACGTACTCCCCTACGACTCTTCGGGCCACTTGGCCTGTGGACATTGTTTGCTGGCATCTTGATAGATGCGTATGTCGTTATTACAAGTAGATTCTTTATTCATGAGCCTATTCATAATCAACCAATGCTCTTTGTGGGCATCTTGCTCATGATCTTCGGTGTACAATTTATCCTGACTGGTTTACAGAGCGAGATGATTCGTTACTACGCGTTCCAGCCGGGAGAAGAGTACAGTATCAGGCAGGAACTCGACTAATGCAAAAGTCTTCGCTCATAAAAATCGGCAAGCGTATCTTACAGATAGGTTTGCCTATAGTCATACTAGGCTTCTTTCTCAAATTTATTCTAGGACAGTGGAACCAGTTAATTGCGCATCCGTTCCAGTGGAACCCCTGGCTCATTGCGCTAGCCTTTGGCGGCTTCTTGCTCCAAGAACTTTCCTATGGTCTCATCTGGCAAGCTGTTTTAGCCCGTTTAGGTTCACGGTTAGACCTACGCACATCGTTGCGTATTTATCTCGCCTCAGAGTTCGTACGCTATATCCCAGGCAATGTATGGCATGTCCTTGCCCGTATTCTTTGGGTTGGAAAATATGGTGTTTCGCGTCCCATCGCTTTTGCCAGCATGACCGTTGAATTGATTACAAAGCTTGCGGCAGGAGCTTTTATTTTTGCGGTTAGTCTCTTATTCTGGGATAGCATTGGAGTCGTTCATACTTTTGTTGGAAAATCGTTCGTTGTAGTGCTTGGTGTACTCATACTTCTCTCTCTCCTCGTAATGCTTCATCCTCGCATTCTTGGAAGCCTTCTCAATACAGCACTACGTCTCTTAAAACGGAGCCCTATTGTCCTTACACTACGCTACAGTGATATTTTGCTCGTTACATTGGCATGGTGTGTGAGTTGGAGTATTGCTGGCAGTGCTTTCTATATTTTAACACTGGCACTTTGGCCCGCGCTTCCAATCGCTGCACTTCCTATTTGCATCGGCATTTATGCTATCGCCTGGGACATTGGCTTTGTCAGTTTTATCACGCCCAGCGGTCTTGGCATTCGTGAAGTAGCAATCGGCGGTCTTTTCGCGCTCTCTCTCTCGATGCTCCCTCATACCCTCGGTCCTGTTATCGCTGTGCTCTCGCGACTCGTTTCTACGCTTGCAGAACTCGTCTGCGTAAGCCTCGCCTATCTTGCAGGGCGGCAACAGATGCAGGCTATGCAACAAGAACAGCTGGCTAAATCTACTCCTCAAATCCCAATAGAAGGCGGTGTCATACGTGAATAATGAAAGCTGGCGCAAACGGATGTCTGTCTTGCTTAGCCGTCTCTACCTCCATCCCGCTCCTGAACCAATGCCACACACCCGCATGTTCTGGTTTGCGATGGGAGTTGTTACAGTGTTCGCACTCTCATTTAGCGCGTTTTTCATTCTCTTTACTACTGGTCAGCACGATGCATTTCTCACACACGGAGAAGACCTCGGCATCATGGATCAGGCCATCTGGAGTATTTGGCACGGACAATTATTTCACCAATCTATATGTAACACTATAGCTGATACAAATTGTTACGGAAATCTTAATCTCATTGGTATTTCGCGCTTTTCTATTCACTTTGAGCCTATACTCTTTCTTATTTCGCTCTTCTACCTTGTCGTGCCTAATCCTAAAACGCTGCAAGTCATACAAACGCTTGTCGTTGCAAGTGGTGCATTTCCAGCCTTCTGGCTAGCACGTTTACGTCTACGCAGTGAGTTGGCGAGTGTTGCGATTGCGGCACTCTACCTTCTGTATCCGGCATTGCAGTGGGCAACGATATTTGATTTTCACGCGGTCACACTTACAGCATCATTACTGCTCTTCACACTCTATTTCATGTATACGCGCCGTACCATCCTGCTCTTTGTCTTCGCTATTCTTGCAATGGGATGTAAAGAAGAGATACCTGTCGTCGTCGCCATGTATGGCATTTGGTCCGTTGTATTTCAACGCCGTTGGCGTAGCGGGTTAGCATTGATACTGCTGGCAGCCATCTGGACCGGATTAGGCCTGTATGTTGTGCATATTTCTAGCCCCACTGGTCATTCTCTCTTGGCATCGCGCTATGAATATCTAGGTCACAGTCCCCTACAGGTTGTTAAAACGCTCTTGCGCCATCCGATAGGTATTCTCAAAGACCATGTATTTGAACATAACCATTTTTTCTACCTACGAACACTCTTTGCTCCGACTATCTATCTCGCGTTCCTTGCGCCTTGGATATGGGTACTTGCCTTGCCAACGATGGCCTTAAATCTGCTCAGCACTGATGCAAGCCAGTACAGTGGTCTGTATCAGTATGACGCCGAAATGGTACCTGTTCTTATTTTCTCAACTATCGAAGCATTAGTGCTCATCGTCTGGCTTGTACAAAAAATCCTTGCCCGACTTCGCGTACAAATTGAGCAAAGAAATCACACTAATCTAAGCGTTTCGCAGAAAAGGGTAGATTGGGTAGCCTATAATGGCGTGTTGCTCGTGTTGCTCTGTGGAATTCTCTTCGGTGTCTATCATGCCGATTACGAGCGTGGTACTGCCCCTTTTTCACAAGGATTTAAATGGCCCACGCAACAACAGGTACATTATGCTTCCGCACAACCAATTATGGCTATGATTCCGCCGACGGCGTCGGTCTCGGCACAATCTAATCTCATTCCTCATATCAGTCATCGCTCGCACATCTATCAATTTCCCTATGGGGACACCGTTGCTGATTATGTCTTCTTAGATGCAACCAGCGACATTACCCCTTTTGGCAACTCTTATAACTACATCAACGAAGCAAAAAGTGTGATGATCAATGGACACTATGGCATCGTGGTAGCACGTGATGGCTATTTGTTGCTGAAACATGGACTGCCATCGCCAGGAGTTTCCTCTCTCTCTCCTGTAAAACCAGGTAAGTATGTGAGCGACTTTTTAGTCTTGCCGAACCTGCCAGATAGCTTCTGCTCGTACATCAATGTCTCACCAAAGAACGTGAAACATGCTATGAACGTGGCATTTACGAATCCCGCAACGTCTAATGCTGCGATGAACTTGGTTGGCTATGATGTAGATACATCAATACCATTTAGTGTGAGTAGTGATTCCCTTTCAGTGACAACCTACTGGAAAGTTGTTGCACCCTTAAATACTCCGTTACAGGTGGTAACGTTCATGACAGATAAGCGAGGCAAAGAATATCAAGGTACATCAGACTTTCCCGCCGTATCCTGGTGTCAAACACATACTCTGAAAGCAGGTATGACGATACGCCTGACGAGTAGGTTGTTTAATGTACAAGCAAACCGCGTTCCAACTGGACTAGCCCATGTGTCTGTTGCACTTGTACCTCTACTACAAGATGGGCGTACAATAATGGATGTACAGGCTCGGCTTCCGTTGCACATTGTACAGGCACCACCAAGTGTTTCTCTTACACATGGCACGAAAGCTGTACAGCTTATGACACTACCAACTGTCGCATGATGTATTTCTGAAAGAGGTTGACGTGATGGGTATTTATTTAGGCCAGCTCCCGCCAGCTGAAGTTGCGCGTTTGAAAGCAGAATTGGCCGAGACGATTATTGCTAATTTCTGCTATCCGCGTTTCTTTGATTATCGTACCGATTCGCTCCGTATGCGCCCGGTTGATCGTGCCAAACGTCAAGAAGTATGGTTATACTTGAGTTCAGTAGACTTCACAACCTGGAATCGAGTTGACCTGATGTCGCCTGATTTTCAGCGCTCCATCGAGCGTTTATTTATCCAGTTCGTGCAGCATAACCGTAGCTTCTTCGGTGAGCAAGGCCGCAAACGTATGTCCGATGTTCGTATGTTGATCACCTCTACCTCTACCACCGTTGTGCAAGGCTTGCGTAATCATCTCACAGGCCAGCGCCAGAATCATCAAGGTCTATCTCCCTTTGGTAGTCCGCGCCAGGCCGTCTCCTGGTCGGCATCTGGAAGAGGACGTTCTGAGCCCTCCTGGGATCAAATTGTCACTACAACCATGCTGTTACAGCAACAGCTACAGGAACTGCGGAGTGAAGGAAAAGCGCCAGCACAACCAAATGATGGTCTGTCAGGCTTAGCCACAGGTAATCCTCAACGTAGTGCTAATCGCGTAAGTTCGTCCCGCGTTGAACAGGAACCTTCACAAGCAGTTGTAGGTAAATCTACAACTCAGAAAAGTACACAAGCTACTAGATCACCTTTGCAAGGAACGAAGACTACTACACCACTAAACCCAGGCTCATTACCAAATGCAGCCCCACAACGTCCTGTTGCACCCGTCGCACCTGCTGCATCGGTAGCACCACCAACTCCTGTCCCTACACGAAAACAAGAGGTTACGGCCCATGCAAACTCAACAATCGACGAGTCGCTAACTGCAAGGTCTACGAAGTCAACTGAACCTATCGGAGCTTCCCGTTCTGCTGTAGTACAAACACCAGCAGCCTTGCCACCTACATCATCTATGCCTGTGACACCTGCTGAGCCGTTAGCTCCTCCTGAAGATACACTTAGTTTGTCACAAACCTCTGCTCCCACTGCTACTGTGGCGGCAGCATCTACAACTATAAGTAAACGTGAGAACCGTGATGCTGCGATAATGTCGGTTGGTGATGATGATATTGCGATTTTTGAGCAGATGCGCCACCAACTCATACTCTGGTTACGCGTTGAGGCACTCCATGCGGGACTAGAGATAAGGGACCAGAGTCCTCCTCAGCTACTAGAGATGCTACGTCATCAGGAGCGTTACGACGATACGCATCTGCAAGTCGTTTCTACCCTGCTCAATCTTTCAAACCAAGTGATCAAAAATGGTCGTATAAGCGTACTTGATTATAAGCAGGCACTCATGTTTCATCTTATGCACACGAGACGCTAAACATTGTGCATACTAGAAACGCAACTCAACAAAACAGAGCGTAGTATCATAACTACGCTCTATAGTTGTACATATTATCTTTCTCTCGTACTCTTCACTAGACAGAAGATGTAGTTGTTGTAATAGCTGGCAACAACTCTTGCAATTGCTCTAGCCAGTTCTGCCCAAGAAGGCGTTTCGGAATACGAATAATACCTTGCTGTACACGCGCTTCATTACGAAAACGTCGGTAAAGCACAATACGATTAGGCACAACCGTGCGCTTAACCGTAAGCACGAACTCATTGTCCTTTATGGCGATAGACTCAAAGCCTAAACGCGACGCCCCAACTTTGAGTCGAATCAGCGTAATCAGGTTTTGTACTGAAACTGGTGGTGTGCCAAAGCGATCAGTCATCTCGGCGGTCATTGCCTCAACCTGCTCTGGCGTGCTCAAATGCGCTAAGCGCTGATAAAAATTTACCTTGAGCGTGCGATCACCAATGTAGTCATCCGGTAAGTACGAATCCAATGGCAAATCGACCGTTGTATTTACTGTAGTAAGTTCATTTTGTTTCCCCTGTATCTCTTGTACGGACTCGGCAAGTAACTTACAATACAGATCAAATCCCACCGAATTCATCGAACCAGATTGCTCTGACCCAAGCAAGTTGCCAGCGCCACGAATTTCCAGGTCTTTCATGGCGATACGGAAGCCTGCACCCAATTCTGTTGCTTCAAAGATTGCACGCAAGCGTTTCTCTTGTACCGAGGTAAGCTTGGCGTCCTTACTATAGAAAAAGTAGGAATACGCTTGCTGCGCGGCACGTCCCACACGTCCTCGCAACTGATATAACTGCGAGAGACCAAAGAAAGCTGCATTATTGACAATAATCGTGTTCGCATTAGGAATATCCAGGCCGTTTTCAATAATTGTTGTCGAAACAAGCACGTCGTATTCTCCATTGGAGAAGTCGATCATGACTCGTTCCAACTGCTCCTCATTCATCTGACCATGCCCAACGATGATGCGAGCCTCTGGAATAAGCCGCTGGAGTTTCTGTGCAATCACTTGAATGCCCTGCACCCGATTATGCACAAAGAAGACTTGACCACCACGATCAATCTCGCGCAGAATAGCCTCTCGTATCAATGATTCATCATATTCACGAATGACTGTACGGATAGGCAAGCGTTCCTGAGGCGGCGTCTCAATCACACTCATATCGCGCAGGTTGACTAGTGCCATATGCATTGTGCGCGGAATAGGTGTTGCCGTCATCGTGAGTACATCGATCTCGCTACGCAACTGCTTGAGCCGCTCTTTGTGCACGACACCAAACCGTTGCTCTTCGTCCACAATAAGCAGCCCCAGGTTAAAGAAGATCACATCCTTTTGCAGCAAGCGATGTGTGCCGATAACCACGTCCACTTTCCCAAACGCAAGGTCTTCTAGTACCTGCTTCTGCTCTTTCTCAGAACGAAAACGGCTCAACAACTCGACACGCACTGGATACGCTTTAAGCCGTTCACGAAACGTGTTATAGTGTTGCAGCGCAAGAATCGTCGTTGGTACCAGCACTGCCACTTGCCTCTGGTCTAACACGGCCTTAAACGCGGCACGTAACGCAACCTCCGTCTTGCCATAGCCTACATCACCACAAACAAGGCGATCCATTGGGCGCGGGCGCTCCATATCGGCCTTCACTTCTTCAACAGCTCGCTCTTGATCTGGCGTCTCAGTGTAGGGAAAGCCGTCTTCGAGTTCTTGTAGCCACGGTTGCTCTGAATCTGGTGGAAATGCATGTCCAGGGGCTGCTTCACGCACACTATACAACCGCAATAAGTCACGTGCGATGTCCTGTACACCTTCTTTCACCTTCGACTTCGCCCGCGTCCACTCAGTTGTACCCAACTTACTAAGCGCTGGAACAGCGTCGCCCATGCCAATGTAGCGTGTGACGCGATCAAGTTGGTCGGTTGGAATATAGAGCCTATCGGTACCTGCATAGTGAATAAGCAGATACTCGCGCTCGACTCCCGTCATATTCATCTTGACGAGACCCTCGAAGCGACCAATACCATGCTCTTGATGCACAACATAATCACCAGGGTTGACCTCGGCAAGAAAAGAAGCTGGCGTAACAGGTTTGCGCCGTTGTGCATTGCGCCGTTTTGACCAGCCAAAAATCTCTGTATCAGTGTAGAAGTGTAGAGCTAGCGCGTGTGACTGCCAGCCCTCCATCAACTGTCCCTGGATGAGCACCAACGTTCCCGCATCCGGTAAGTGTAGAATATTCGTACCAGCACTTACGTGAATCGCTTTTTCACCTAGAATACTTTCATCACTTAGTACCTCTGCCATACGGCGTGCCTGTGCTGTGACAATCACCACCCGTTCTCGACTGTCGAGAGCCTTGCGGCAATCCTGTACAAAGGCACGTAAGCGTCCACCGTAGGAGTTGGCACTACTAAACGAAGGTATGAGGTGTTCTGTTCCACCATGTTGGCTGGCGTCGAAAATCCCCTCTGCAGCAGAGAGCGCATCAGCGAACTGAAGTTGACGACGTTGCTGTATCTGTGGCTCTAACTGGTTCCAACTCACATAAGCATCGCGTAGACGAGTAGGATTCTCGTGTTCCTGCACCAGGCGCTCTTTTATTTCATGTGCCTGATCGTCAAGTTCCCGAATACGATTTTGCGCGTTCGTTGGATTGTTGAAGATAAGTAAGCCGTTACGTGGCAGATAATCGAGCACCGTAGCCTGACTGTGCAGGTAGGGCAGATAGAACGCGATGTCATCAAAGGAGTGTTTCTGACGTAACTCCTCCAAATTCTGTTTCCAGCGCTCCTCCGCATCACGGTTGAGCATAGAACTGTCTAGCTCTGCCAACACCTGTGCCGCCCCTGGCCCATGAGTCGGCAACGCTTCACGTGCAGGCCCGACGACACAGGTTGAAACGGGGTTCAACGAGCGTTGTGTTTCCTGATCGAATGTACGTAGTGACTCTATCTCATCGCCAAAAAATTCTACACGAATGGGACGTGGCAACGTCGGTGGAAAGAGATCGACGATACCACCACGATGACTAAACTGCCCAGGCTCCTCCACCTCTGCAACCGGTGTGTAACCAAGATTATAGAGATGCTCTAACATCATCGTCAGATCTACCTCTTGCGCTGTCTTCAGTGTAAACAGGCTATTCGATAGCTCTTTTGGTGGAATGACGAGTTGGGTAAGTACACGTGCTGAACAGACTACAAGTGGTGTCCGCTCTTTTTGTACCAAAGCGATAAGAGCTTGCATCCGTTCTTGTGTCGTTGCGGTGTTACTGATAAGTCGCTCATAAGGAAGTGCGTTGCGGTCAGGGAGACAGAGGACATCATCGGGAGTGGACACAAATTGCTTGAGCGTCTCAACGACCTGGCTTGCCTGTGCCTCATCACTTACCACGAGCAGGATTGGCTGTTTCAATATTTGTGCGAGTGCTGCTATAACATACGGGTGTGCCGCCTCGTTAACTCCTGTAAGGGCAGGCAACCCGTCCGCATTGCGAATCTGCTCTAACAAACGTCTATATTCTGGTCGCTGGGTCAGCAACGTGAGTAATCCCTGTAAGGTCACATCTTCCTCCAAAAACACAACATCATATGCCCCTATGCTCTTCCGCCATAGGGGGTGGACATTTTTCTTGTTAGGCTACCTTCGTAATCATACCGTATCTACATATATCATGCAATACACCTTGCACAGGTTCGGGCGGTTGCAAAACCAGGAAGAGAAATAATTTTTGGCCCATCCATCTTGACTCTTTTTTCAGGTATGCTTTCTGCAAGAAGTCTTATACACGTACCTCATTCTATCGAGAGAAAAGCGATAGCTGCGATCCCCAGCACAAGCCCAATGATCTGATACGGCGTCGTCTTCTCATGATACGCAAACACCCCGATAAGCACCGCTCCAATACCAGAAAGAACGGAAAAGAGTACAGCTCCTTTGCTCAATTGCGCGCCTGTACGCAAGCTAATCAGCCATGCCGTATTCGCAGCGACAAAGCCGACAATGGAAAGAAGCGCGAATACATACTTTCCGCTTACGGCAAATTGTTTTGCTAAAACATCAGCCAACAACTCAAAGATAACAAGCAACAAAAGATAATAGAGCCACTTGGGAGGCACCATACAGAAAACCTTTCTGAGGACAAGAATGTTGTGTATTTGGCACACACTCGGTCAGCATATCACACGTTTCTTGCATCAGACGTCCTATCATTTTTATATTTGACAAAAGCAAGTAAATTATGGATAATAGTGAGAAAGTAATTGCCTTTGTCAAGTAATGGGAGGGACACATGCTAGCTGAAACTATTGAAGAGAAGGTTAACACGGTTCGACACTTTAACCGCTTTTTTACAAGGCAAATTGGTGTTCTACGTGAAGGTCTCTTACACAGCCCTTACACACTAACAGAAGCACGCATCTTATTTGAACTCTCACATCGCGATGGCTTGACCGCTTCTGATATAGGACGTGAACTTGGCCTTGATGCCGGGTATCTCAGTCGTATTCTAACACGCCTTGAACAACAAGGACTTATCGAAAAAGTTCGCTCCGATAACGATGGACGCCAACGCCTCTTACATCTTACCCCTGAGGGCATCAATGCTGCAACCATCCTCGATCAGCGTTCGCGTGACGAAGTGTCAGAAATGCTTAACGACCTGAGCGAAGAGGAGCAACAACGCCTATTAAAGGCCATGCAGGTTATCGAGAGTACGCTCACAACAGGCTTCAAGTTCTCTGAGCCTTTTTTCTTGCGCCAGCATGAGCCAGGTGATATGGGTTGGATTACGCATCGGCACGGCATTCTGTATACACAGGAGTACGGCTGGGATCAGCACTTTGAGGCGCTCGTAGCTCAGATCGTCTCTGACTTCATCAACAACTATAATCCTGCGCGTGAACGTTGCTGGATTGCGGAGATGAACGGCGAAATTGTTGGTTCTGTATTTGTTGTACAAAGTAGTGAAACTGTTGCTAAACTCCGACTTCTCTTGGTCGAACCAAAGGCACGGGGCCTGGGACTTGGTACCCGCCTTGTCGAAGAGTGTATTCGCTTTGCTCGGCGAAGCGGTTACCAGAAACTTATGCTCTGGACCAATAGCGTCCTGGTAGAAGCGCGACACATCTATCAGAAAACAGGCTTTACACTTGTCGAACAGGAGGCACATCATAGTTTCGGTCACGACCTCATTGGAGAGACGTGGGAACTCGTGTTATAAAGCAGGTACGCCTGTGTATTCAGTCTATATGCGGCTAGAATGACTACTCTCCTCTCCAGGCATCATCGAGTGGGTTAAAACACGCCGAGCGACAGGAGTAGATAATACCATTGAGGTGGTAATGTTTCCCTGTTCTGAGAGGTGATCAATCAAGGTCTCAAGATGCTCTACCGAGGCCGCCATAACTTTTATAATCATCGAGTCACCCCCTGTCACGCGCGAACATTCCAGAACTTCGGGGATATCTTGAACTGAAGCGGTAAAGCGTGTACAACGGTCGCCTGGAAAGGTACTCATGCGAATAATGGCGGTAATAGGAAGGCCAAGCTTGCTACGGTTGATCTCAGCATGATAACCACTGATGATGCCTGCATCTTCCATTCTACGAACACGCTCTGCAACTGCTGGCGCTGAGAGGCCAACTCGTTGTCCAAGCTCAGTATAAGAGAGCCGAGCGTCTTGCTGTAGTGCCTCTAAAAGGTGCCAACCAGCACTATCCATGAGCTTTTCAGTTTCTAAGGTCATATGGCATTTCCCCTTTATTATTATGAATATTTTTACAATATACCTTTCTTTTCCCCTTCATTATACCACATATTACCAGTATACTTAAACCATACGAACCAACACAATATAGAACGTATGGCTCGCACGGAAAAACTTCTAAAAACAAGGAGAAGGACATGTTTTTCATCATTATCGTAATCGCATTGTTTATTGTCCTGGATATAGCGGCTCTACGTTGGGGGGCTGACAGTAGAGAACATCTTGCTAGCACTGAGTGGGAGCGCAGAGAGCATTGGGAGGAATCATTCGCGAAACATCACGCGTAGTCCCTCTATCCCCTGCGTAATAAATGTTTCGCTCTCACTATACGACCCGTAAAGCAATTGAGAAAATGGCCCGTAGCAAAGATAAAAATCCATGCGCTGCCAGAAGCTTGCATCTACCACCTCCTGGTAGCGCATCAGTACCTGCTCTGTGAACTGCCTTCCGTGTTCACGATGTAGCCCTACAAAATCAAGCGCATATTCACCAATCGTCACATCACCCCAGTCGATGACACCTGTAAGTACACCCTGTTCTGCATCACAAAAAATGTGTTCACAAACCAGATCAGAGTGAATGAGCTTAGGCTGAAACGTAAAGATAGCCCGTTATCTAGAAAATTCTCCCATAGTTGCTCCGACTTCGCACGTAGCCCTACACTTAGTAGAGGAAAGACACGCTTCTGCAAATCTATATAGCGTTCCTGGTACATCTCTCTCCACAATGCGGTTGTATGTTCCTGACATCTTCTGTCATATATCCTTTGGCCCTCAAAAGCTTGACTTTTGTCTTATAATATATTAGTATTTCAGTGAATGCTGAAATACTGAATGAGCATTAATGTTCTACTCGGTAGTCTTATAGGAGACACATGATTGTCATTGAAACTTACAAGCTAACATGTTTGAATTTTACCAGAACTACTGAGAGATATTCGCATCTGAGAACAAGGAGGACAAAGTAATGGACCAGAAAATCAGAACTATCGGGATAATGATTGCAGCGGTTGTAGTAGGATCAGCTCTCCTTGATCAACTTCGTCGCCCACCTGAGCAACGGACTTGGCAAGGCTCTCTTATAGGCATCCCTTATGACTTCCGTCTCCCTACTCCTGAACGGATACAAGAGAAAGTTTGGAACAAAAACACGTCACGCTTAGTAATGCCTCAGCTCTTTGGAGTAGGATGGAGCTTGAACTTTTACCCACTCCTCCACCCGAAAGCGGTTCAGGACTGATAAAGGAATCTTACTATGCCTTAAGCTATCATGCTAGAGTCACTATTGCAAAGGCAACTCAACAAAAGGAAGAACATACAGTAGACTATGCAAGAAGCCTACAAAGCTATCGCTGATCCCACAAGACGGCGCATTCTCAAATATCTCAGAGGTGGTGAGCGTACCGCGGGCGAACTGGTAGAAAATGCAGGTGTTGGTCGTACTGCTCTATCACACCATCTTACAGTGCTAAAGCTTGCCGATCTTGTGCGCGTCGAGCGGCGTGGACAATTCCAGGTGTACTCGCTCAATACCACCGTGTTTCAGGACCTCATGACGGAAGTCATAGGCTGGTTCGGAGCTATGGAAGACAACCCTGAGGCGACGAGGCGTAATGATGATACCACAACTGGTTAAATACTCTGGAGGCATGCACTGGAACACCGGCCAGATTCGCTCCGCTTAGGTTGGCGTGAGCCAAGTTCGTTCTACTTAGATTGGCACCGGTCAGGTCTATTGAACTCAAGTCGATACCTTCCAAATTACGACCGCTCGAATCCAACTGATCAGGGCTTCCGGCCTCTCGGAGGAGACGCTCTATGTCTCCTCTCGTTAGCTTCTCTCCTTTTTCCTGTCCCTTTCGTCGCGAAAACATACTATTGCTCCTTGTACTAGACAAACAGATGTGGATAAAGCAGATTTCCTCACTCAGTTCATGCAATCATATGCGACTGCTCCACTCTTTGCGCAACTTGCGCTCTTCTGGCACATTGCCAGAAAGAAAGTGAGGATATGGAAAGACAAATTGCTTTCTCTTTCTGTGCCCTTACTCCCCGGATAAAGTATGAGTAAATAATTCCGTCCAAGTGTTAATGTGTCATTGATGCTTTCAAACAAGAAATAACTACAGTGAAGCTACATAGCGTCGGTCATTTCATAAAAGCTAGCTTAGAGCTTATCCGAAAACCCTGTTTTAGCTCTGGATTGAAGCGGCTCCCAATAGGTTTTCGGATAAGCTCTTATTTATAACACGAATGCTCCTGCATATCAACTCATTACAGTAGTCCGCAAAACCAAGATTAACTACATTCTCTGTCTCACAAAACGGTCCAGCCTGTTGAAAAACTTAACTGTTGGGCTTTATGCATGCATTTGTTTTTTGTATATCCTTTTAGCGTCCCATGAAGCTACGAAACTCAGTAATGTCAAAATAGATGGTTAGCGCAACTATTTTTCCCTCGACTACTTGCCAAACTTCTGCGTCATCTTGGTGCAGCTTGGCCCCCTTTGGCGATACATAATCGTAGCTGACAACAGCACAGGCGTTCGCGTCTTCAACGATCAACTGCTTCACCTGTACGTTTTCTACGGCGCGAAGAAAAGCGCTGAAGGATTGGATGAATGCGCTCCTACCTTCTGCATGCAGTTTTTTGCTGGCATCGGAAAATATAATATCTTCAGACACGTTCTTTTGCCACTCGTCGTTTTTGTGCGCAAGCCCGTCGTAAAAACTCTGAACGACTTCTTTTACAAGCATAATTTTCACCTCTCTTCTATATAGTTATTATTAAGCAAACATGTTCGCCCATTCGCGGATAGACCACCGGCTCATCATGCCGTTCAGGTAAAAAGGATCACCATGCAGGTAGTTCTCAGCGTCTTCACGCGACCCTACAATAGCCATAGTGCTTAACGGCTCGTCAACTTTATCTAAAAATGCTCCGGCCATAAAGAGCACTCCTTTTTCATGCAGCTCTTTCGAGCGCTTTATATGAGCAGCGATCTCGTGAGGAGCTTTGGCTTTAGCCTCCTCGAAAGATGAGTATTTAAGGAAGCACTGCACGACAAAATATGTGGGTTGTTTTTTCATTTCCATCACTATTGGTCATCCCTTTTAATCGGATATCATCTGTATAGACTTTGCTTAATTATAGCCCATAAAACACTTCTCACTTTTCTCCCAACTGTCTACCTCCCACAAACACCTTGCGATCTTGTGGGAGGTTTAAGTATCTTTCATTATATAGGAACTGATAATGTCCTAGACACCTGTAGAGTGTTGAGTAATATTATCGTCCTGAGTCTGATTGTGTTCCACTCGTTCGCGCCGTTCGGCTTCACGACGTAAGCGTTCCTGTTCGCGCCGCTCTTTCTGTAAACGGCGCTTCTCTTCTGCCTGTCGCTGTGCCTCGGGGTCCGCATTCAACTCATTCATAGAGATCGCAACGCCCTGGCGGATAATGCGTGGAATGGCCTCGGCTGCTTTCTCCTCTCCTGTGGCAAGCGTGATACGCTCGTCAAGTGGAGGAATACCAAGCACGTAGCTGACGGTCTCAACACGATTGTTTGTGGGACGCCCTATGCCGACACGTAAACGAGGAATTTGGTTTGTGTGTATATGGCGAATAATGTTATCAATCCCGTTGTGTCCACCAGCGCTACCGTTGCTCTTTAACCGCACTTTCCCTACTGGCAGATCAAGTTCATCATAGACCACAAGCACATCTTCCGGCTGAATTTTGTACCAGTGTACTAACGCAGCGACTGCCTCTCCGCTGTTGTTCATAAAGGTGATTGGCTTGACCAAAACCACTTTTTCAGGACCAATGGTACCACTAGCGAGAACAGCCCTGTTACGCTGCTCCGACCAATTCCACCCCAGCGTTCTTGCCACCATATCGACAACGCGGAAGCCAACATTATGCCGTGTTTGTTCGTATTGCTGCCCAGGGTTTCCCAGACCAACGATGAGTTTCATAAAAAGTTACCGACCATATCCCAACCGTGCTGCAAGATAGGGCGGCAAACCCACCTCAAGAATCTTCTCTTGCGTCTTTTCATAATCATAATGAATACGATAAAATGTGAAACCACGCTCCGTATCATAAATCATAAAAGCTGCTCGTGCATCACCATCTCGCGGTTGTCCAACACCACCTGGATTGACAATCGCACGATAGCCATTTGGCACTGACCACTCGCCCTCTGGTGGAACCAGCATCTCATTTGTGACCTGAACCATGCTCTGGCTCAATCCTAGAAGGGCTAGTAACTCTTCGATCTCACCATTGAGCCTGTCTTCTACATTGCTAATGTGCTTTTCGTGTGTTGCCTCGTCTTCAGAATTCTTATAGCCATTAGATACATGCTCATCTTGTACTAGCACATCAGCAGACTGTATATCACTATCTTGAAGTTTTATGTCCAGAGAGTCGTTCTGTTCCTGCCCTAACATAGCTGCCACGTCATCTAACGGCTTCCCGTTTTCTACAGAAGACTCCAGTTTGTCTTTCAGTTCTGCTACTGACGTGGCAGGCTGTATATCCTCCATCGTCTCATTATGATTTTGCAATGTTTGTTTCATAGAGTCAGCTTCTGACTCACTATGCACGCTTTCAGGGGAAGAAGCCTCTTTCGCCGTTTGCTGTGTAGGACGTATAGCTGCAACTTTCTGTGTCTCTTCCTCGTCTTCATCGAGCAGATTCAACTCATCGTCTGCTGAAATGACCTCATCTTGTTCCGTACCTGTTAAAGGGACGGTTGGTGTTTGTGCTACAGTATCAGGTTGCTGAAAGATAACAGGAACATGAGTGTGTCCAACAAAGCAGTAACGACTAGTAAAGTACTGGAAACTCCGTTCTGCCAACACCTCTGAAGTGAGATACTCCCAAAGAGGACCATATGGACTACCATGTACAAGCGTACATTCTTTTAGATGAATGCGTTCTGGTAGATTTTTGAGAAATTCGCGATGTTCTTCGGTAAGCTGTTCTGCTGTCCACTGCGCTGATGTACGCGCCACTGCGCTGAAGTCCTCCAGGTCAATCTTCCCCACGGCAGCCCAGTCGTGATTCCCCGCGATGATAACGTCAGTGCATTCACGGAGTTTTACAATACATTCGTTTGGGTTAGGGCCATACCCGACGAGATCGCCCAGAAACCATATTTGCTCAATTGGCTCTTGCTGAGCCAACTTGTCTATCTTTGCCAGAACCGCTTCTAGTGCTTCAAGATTGGCGTGAATATCGGTAAATACAGCGTAGCGCATAATTGTGTACTCTATTCAAACTATATACTGTAAGGTAAGTGGGAATATTCTATCATGTTTGTGTAGTCCTTGCTAGTACCACTTTCATTATCAAGCAAGTACCAACGTTAGGTGAGAATTTTCATGTATTGATAGCAGCCAGTACATGTGATACCCTAAAACTGAGAGACTCCTTTTCGTTTACTACCTGCGAACTGGGCTTGCGTCTATTTTCAGCATACAGGACGCAAAAGCATTACGAACTATTTATTAGGAGGAAGCTATGTCACGACCTGTCACGTTATTTACTGGTCAATGGGCTGACCTGCCACTAGAAGAACTGGCGCAAAAGGTGAGTAAGTGGGGTTTTGATGGCTTAGAACTTGCCTGTTGGGGCGACCATTTCGATGTCCAACGTGCATTAAAAGAGCCTGATTACACTCAGTCGCGCCACGATATACTGAACCGCTACAATCTGAAATGTTTTGCTATTGCCAATCACCTTGTCGGACAAGCTGTGTGTGACCCGATAGATGCGCGTCACAAAGGTGTTGTGCCACCCCATGTTTGGGGCGATGGAGAACCAGAGGGAGTACGACGTCGTGCCGCGCAAGAACTTATGGACACTGCACGCGCTGCAGCAAAGTTCGGCGTAACACAGGTGAACGGCTTTACTGGCTCTAGCATCTGGCACATGCTCTATTCCTTTCCCCCAAACGACCTGGCTGTGATAGAACATGGCTACGAAGATTTCGCGCAACGTTGGAATCCCATCATCGACGTATTTGAGCGTGAAGGTGTCAAATACGGCTTAGAGGTTCACCCAACCGAGATAGCCTACGATTTTGTAACCACACGCAAAACACTCGATGCTATTGGTAATCGTTCTGGTTTTGGCATTAACTTTGACCCTAGCCATCTTGTCCATCAATTCCTTGACTCAGCCGCCTTTCTCGAAGAGTTCGCCAACCGCATCTATCACGTTCATGTGAAAGACTCGAAACTGCGGCTGAATGGACGTAGGAGCATCCTCGGTTCGCATCTTAACTTTGGGGAAGCAGAGCGTGGCTGGGACTTCGTTTCGCCTGGACATGGCGATGTAGACTTCGAGTCAATTTTCCGTGTCCTCAATCGCATTGGCTATCAAGGGCCTCTCTCTATTGAATGGGAAGATTCTGGCATGGACCGCGAATGGGGAGCGCAAGATGCCGTAAACTTTGTACGTCGTACCGACTTTGCTCCATCATCTGTAGCCTTCGATGCTGCATTTAGTCGTTAGTTTACGACACACGGTCAATCTTCATGAGAGAAACCAGGGCATCCCCTTGCGGATGCCCTGGTTTCTCTCATGAAGATTGACCGTGTACTGCACATCACTTCTATGAAGAGGTTGGTGGCAACACAGGCAAATTAAAGCCCCAGTTTAGCAATGCTTTTGCATCATCAAAGCGTCCCTGTGATGTGTCGCTATGCAGAACGACACCTATGAGATGATGCCCTGTTTTCGTTGCTGCAAACAGCAAGCAGTATCCAGCTTCTACCGTATGACCTGTTTTGATGCCGGTCATGCCTGTATAGGTACCAAGCAGATCATTTGTTGTTTTCCAGGTGTATCGATAATGCCGCCCCGTTGCGGCAAGTGTGTAGGTTGGTGTCTGTACAATCTGTGCGAATAGTGGAAGCGACATTGCGTATTGCGCTAAATGTACTAAGTCAGCAGCGGTTGTATAGTGATTGGGATTCGTCTCATTGTCCGGTGTCAAGCCATCCGGGTTTGTGTAGTGGGTTTGATACAGATGAAGACGATGTGCAAAGAGATTCATCCTCCGTACAAATTTGCTAGGTGAGCCTGCGAGACCGTCGGCAATAGCTATCGCTGCATCATCACCTGATGGCAGCATCAATCCATAGAGCAGGCCTTTGAGCGATACCACATCACCAACGTGTAAGGATGCACTGCTACCGTTATGCAGTGTTACCTCGTTTATCGCATCCTGTTGAATGGTAACATCCTGATTGAGATTGCCTGTTTGTATCGCAATCACCGCGGTCATAACTTTTGTGATACTTGCCATTGGTAACGTCTTTTCGCCATTGATGTTGACGAGAGCATTGCCTGTATCCATATCTTCAAGATAAGCAGTACTCGAAGTGAGCGTAGGTGGTGCTCCCTTAACTGTCAATACTGGCGAGGGTGATGGTGCAGGAGTTGGTACAAAAGGAATAGGCGTAGGAGAGGGTGTTGGTGTAACGAGTCCGAGCGAGTTGCTTAGACTATCTCCTACAGGTGTAAATGCGATGATAGGCGTTAAAATGAGAATAGCAAGTGCAACAACAATAAGCAAAAGAGCAAGTGTACGCCGTAGCATTTACATTACTACCTGTTCTAAAATAATCTCATGAGTAAACAAGAGCATTTATACGCATCTCAGCACTAAGATACTACTTTATAAACGCTCTTGCCACGTAGAAATTTCACATGACCGTACTATTTCAGAGTACTAGAGGTCTTGGGGCCAGCACGTATGGTAATCAGTCTCGCGCTCGAAGGCATCAGCGATGCGCAGGATAACCTCTTCGCCAAAGGCTGGACCTAACAATTGCAGACCAACGGGCAGTCCATGACTAAAGCCGCCAGGAATCGATATGCCACTGATACCTGCAAGGTTTGCCGGAATGGTAAACACATCTTGTAGATACATTTGATAAGGATCAGAAATCTCGCCCAGCTTAAAAGCTACCGTTGGCGATGCAGGGCTAACCAGTGCATCCACTTTCTCAAATGCCTTCTCAAAGTCCTGCGTAATCAGCGAACGTACCTTCTCCGCTTGCTTATAGTAGGCATCATAATAACCAGAAGAGAGCGCATAGGTTCCTAGCATGATACGACGCTTCACCTCGGCTCCAAACCCGTATTGGCGCGTCTTTTCCATTGCTTCCCACATGTCGTTAGTATCACGGTAGGAATAGCCATATTTCACACCATCGTAACGTGCAAGGTTTGCGCTTGCTTCCGCCGGCGCAATGATGTAGTACGCGGATACACCGTACTTGGTATGAGGCAGAGACACATCAATAATCTCTGCGCCCATCGACCGTAGTTTCTCGATGTTCTCGCGCACAATCTTGATGACCTCTGGCTGCGTTCCCTCAACCCAATATTCCTCTGGTACACCAAGCTTCATACCCTTGATGCTACTATTCAATCCAGAACTGTAGTTAGGTACAGGATTTGGCGAACTTGTCGAGTCCCGCACATCATGACCTGCAATAGCTTGTAACAGTAGTGCTGTGTCGCGTGCATCGCGTGCGAATGGGCCGATTTGGTCAAGCGATGAACCGAACGCGATGAGTCCAAAACGCGAAACGCGCCCATACGTTGGTTTCAAACCTAACACATTGCAAAGAGACGCAGGTTGACGGATAGAGCCACCTGTATCACTGCCATAGGAACCCATTGCCATGCCCGCGGCTACCACAACTGCTGAGCCACCACTACTACCACCGGGTGCACGTTCGATGTCCCAGGGGTTATGCGTATCGAAAAACGCGGAATTCTCAGTTGAAGACCCCATCGCGAACTCGTCCATATTGGTCTTGCCGACCATCACAATGCCTGCCGCATTCAGCTTTTCCATAACCGTTGCGTTAAACGGTGGTTTGAAGTATTCTAGCATCCGTGAACCGGCAGTTGTGGTAATATCCTTTGTGCAAATCACGTCTTTAATCGCTATAGGGATACCTGTAAGTGGCGCGAGATCGTCCCCGCTTGCAATGCATCGATCCGCTTCTTCTGCCTGTCTGAGTGCCAAATCGTCCGTTACCAACGTGAAAGCCTTGACTTTATCATCTACAGCGCGTATACGGTCGAGGTGTGCCTTCGTGAGCTCAACTGAAGAGATTTTCTTTTGACGCAACAAATCGCCCGCTTCATGAATAGTGAGTGTATATAATTCTGTCATTATGTCTTACTCTCCCTCCAACACAGCATTGACCTTCAGGTAGTTGTCTTCCTGATCGGGAGCATTTGTGAGCAAGACCTCTGGTGGATATGAAGGTTGGGGTACATCGGCACGCATGACACTGGTTAAACGTGAGGCGTGATCTGTCGGTGAGACACCACTCACATCCGCATCCTGTAATATCTTGATATTCTCCAGGATAACCGAAAGTTGCTGCTGGAATGTGGTAATATCTTCTTCAGTCATACCTAAGCGTGCGAGTTTCGCTACATTTTCTACCGTCTTGCGATCAATCATCGTCTTCGTCCTCGTTCATTTTTTAATATCGAATGGAAAAGCCGCTGAAGTGTTCTGTAGGTGTACACCATGTCGTCTCAACCTCATCTACCTCTGCTGCTGAGGGCCCCTGCCGTAATGCTACCAGGAGATTTTCTAAGGCACTTCGAGGCCCTTGAGCCACAACCTCTACACTCCCGTCTCCTTTGTTACGCGCATAGCCACGTAACCCTAGCGACAACGCTTTGTGTGAGGCAAAGTAGCGAAAGCCAACGCCCTGCACATATCCATTCACCACTGCATGAAGTTCTTCTATACTGTTTTTCTCTTTACTCTGGCTCATGTGCCTATGATAGCATAATCATTTCTCTGGGTATAGACCTTGCAGCATTAGCCGTTACTGAAGGTGCTAGTGTAGCATAGTAGCAATATACTGTCGAGATGCACAACTCTGGAGTTTTTTAGCATTTTTTCAGGATTAGCTGTTATGATTCTTATAGATAGAGAAACCTTTATGAAAGCAGCAACAAAAACATGATAAAGACGTAGTAGTATAGTAAGGACGTAATCTCACAAATATTACTCGTGCCTTTTGGAGTTTTGTGGTAACATAGTAGCCTATCATATATATGAGTGCTAATACGTCGAGATTGGAACCCTCAATTTCACCTCGTTGGGGAGATAATGTATGCAGTCAGTACAGGACTTAGCGACCGCAGTACAACGTGTTGTCGGTAATGTTGAACGGGTTATTGTTGGCAAGGCTGACTCGGTGGCTTTCAGCCTGATCGTGGTTATTTGTCGGGGGCATATTTTGATTGAAGATGTCCCAGGTGTGGGCAAAACCGTCCTCACTAAAGCTATTGCCCGCTCTATTGGATGTACCTTTAAGCGTATTCAGTTCACACCAGACCTTTTACCTAGTGATGTCTCAGGCGTCTCCGTCTATAACCAGAAGACAGGGAACTTTGAGTTCCGTCCTGGCCCAGTTATGGCTCAAATCGTGCTAGCCGACGAAATTAACCGTGCAACACCAAAAACTCAATCGGCTCTCTTAGAGGCAATGGAAGAAGCACAAGTGACCGTTGATGGTATTTCTCATCGTCTGCCTGAACCATTTATGGTTATGGCAACGCAAAATCCTATCGAATATGAAGGCACTTTTCCACTGCCAGAGGCTCAGCTAGATCGCTTTATGATGAATATCAGCCTGGGCTATCCTAAAGCTGCAGATGAGATCAATATTCTTGATAGCCATCAACATCATCATCCTCTTGAGGACCTTGCCCAGATTATGACGGCGGACGAACTTGTACATATCCAGCAACAAATTCGAGGTATTCATGTTGATCCCTCTATCCGCGAATATATTGTTGCAATTTCAAATGCAACTCGTAACCATCAGAATATCTATCTCGGTGTAAGTCCACGAGGCTCTTTAGCCCTGTTTCGTGCGGCACAGGCGCTTGCAGCTATGCGAGGGCGTGGCTACGTTATTCCCGATGATATCAAGCTTTTAGCAAAACCGACGTTGGCGCATCGTATTATTGTGACTCCTGCCGCTCGCGTGCGCGCAATAACCTCAACAAGTATCTTGGACGAAATTTTGCAGAGTATTCCCGTGCCTAACGCATGGGTTGGCGGCGGAAGGGGACGCTAACATATGCGACCCTGGCAAGCAGTTCTGCTGATTCTCGTCCTGGCGTTTCTCTCAATCAGTAGCGGTTGGAAGGTGCTCTACGTACTCACCTATGTCCTGACGATTCTGTTTGTGCTTTCCTGGTTGTGGGCGCGTTATAGCTTGCGCAAGATGATCTTTCGACGTGCTGTTACCGATGGACGTGTTCAGGTCGGCGAGGTCTTTGATGAGCGTCTTATGCTAGACAATTTAAGTGTTTTACCCAAACTCTGGGTACAAATCGCTGATGGCTCAACTCTGCCAGGTCATCGAGCTGGTTATGTCGCTAGCATGGGTGGCCGCAAACGTGCTATGTGGCGTGCGCGTAGCACCTGTAAGCAACGTGGACGCTTTCAGCTTGGGCCAGTAACGGCTACGAGTGGTGATCCCTTTGGCCTGTTTCGACGCCGCATTGTGCTCTCAGCATCACGTGAGCTTATGGTACTGCCACGCGTGTTCCCAATTGCCTCGTTTACGCTCTTCACAGGTGGTCTGCCTGGAAGGGGCAGAAACTCACGCCGTACGTTGCAAGCCACAATTAACGCGACAACAATTCGTGAGTATGTGAACGGTGACGCGCTTAATCGTATTCACTGGCGTTCAAGCGCACACTACAACAAACTTATGGTCAAGGAATTTGATCTTGATCCGTCCGCTGATGCTTGGATTTTTCTTGACTTACATACCTCTGTACAAGCAGGAAAAGGTGAACAGTCAACAGAGGAATACGGCGTGACAATAGCCGCTACCGTTGCTAACTACCTGCTTCGCCAGGACCTGTCCGTGGGAATGATCGTAAACGGACGGCAACGAGAGTTCCTGAATCTGGATCGTGGTGAACGCCAGGTTGAACGTATGCTTGAACTGCTCGCGGTTGTCAAAGCGGGTATTGGTCCTGATCTAAAAGAAGCTCTCGCCATGGATGCAATCCACTTTGGGCGTAATGCTGTTGCCATTATTATTACACCATCGAACTCGCGTGATTGGCATGAAGGATTGCGCCATCTGCAACGCCGAGGCGTACAAGTCGCCGTGATTGGCATGAATGCTGCATCATTTGAAAATGAACCCTCTGACGAGGACTCGCTAGCCCTGTTAGAGGGTGCAGGTATACCCGTAGTGCGTGTACAATGTGGAGAAGATATTTCTCAAGTTCTTGAAAGTGGTCCAAATGCACGTCGTACACAACGGAGGTAAGAGCGATGCGTGATGCTTCAATTGACAGACTAGCTAAAATTATCTCCGATAAGCCAAATTACAATCCTGATTATAAGAATTCTCGCCCTGCTAACACTCTACGCGAGATTCACATAGGGGTAGCAGAAGGCTGGTTTTCACTCATCCTGCTTGCCATTGTTGTGTACAGTACCATCTGGTGTGTACAGGCTGCTGGTTGGGTAGACCATCTCAACATTCTGACCTTGATCACTGCCTTAGGGTTGATTGTTGGAGTGGTAGCCGCGAAACAGAAGCGATTTTCACCTCTTGTTGTACATATTGCTGCACTTGTCTTTGGTCTACTCCTCTCTTTTTGGCAAACAGCAGGAGCCTTCTATTATGGAAATGCAGGTGCTCTCGTTGCCAGTATGCAGCATTGGTTCTCAAATGCATTGACTGGTGGAACAGGGAACGATGATGCAATTTTCCTCTTTTTCATTCTCTCACTTGGCTTCGTGCTGGCATATACTAGTGCCTGGTTGGTTTATCGCACACGTAACCCCTGGCTCATGATTGTGGCGAATGCTATTGTTTTACTCATTAATTTGAGTAGCGTGGACTCAGGCTACATCATTTTCCTTGTTATGTTCCTTATGGCTTCACTGTTGCTCCTCTTACGCTTCAACCTATATGAGTCGGTACGGCGATGGCGCAAGCAGGGGTTACGCTACCCCGATGATATTGGGTGGGATGTAATGCAGGCGGGAGCGATTATCTCTGTCGGCATTCTTATCTTCTCCTGGCTTCTACCTGGTACCTATACAAACGATACGGCTGCACAAATTTGGAACTCTAGCAGCAATCCCTGGCAACAGGCAGAAAATACCTGGAACCGTATCATCTCGCTAAACGGAGGCTCCAATCCTTCCAATCATGGAAATTTCAGAGACTCATTGACGCTTGGCGGCAATCCAAACCTTAATCACGATACTGTACTCACATTTACCGTTCAAAGCCCGAACGCGAATGATCCTGTCTACCTTGAGACTCTTAGCTACGATACCTATATAAAAAGCAGAAGTACCTGGAGTAATAGTCCAACAGAAACGCAGCCATGGAAAGCGAATGATTCATACGCTCCCGAGGCAACGATGACGCATACAATTACGGAGAAGATCACCATCGTTAGTTCTCTGAATGAGCAATATCCATACGTTCTAGGTGCTCCTGATGTTACGTCATATAATGCGCCTGCTAGCGTTATGACAAATAAAGCAAACGGCTCGGTGGTTGCGTGGGTAGGGCAAAATGGAGGCTTTGGTTCAGGAACGCACTATACAGTTGTATCCACTGTCTCATCAGCAGATGTACAAACACTGCGGAGTGTACCTCTGCCACACGACGCTCCACAAGCTGCTCCTGCAGGGTACGATGGACCAGCAGACCCCAAAGTCTATAATCTATCCATTGTGAATACATACACAAGTTTACCTGGTGGTCTCGACCCGCGTATTCATGCATTGGCACAAAAAATTGTTACTGACGCACATGCGACAACGATGTACGACAAGGTTGTCGCCCTGGAATCGTTCTTCCGTAGTAACTATTCATACAGCACTGACATTCAGTTACCTTCTGGTCAAGAGGGTGTCTCGTGGTTTCTCTTTGGCAATAGCGACCGTAAGGGCTTCTGTAACTACTTCTCCACGTCAATGGCTGTTATGGCTCGTTCACTCGGTATTCCAACACGTGTTGTAGCTGGATACACAAATGGTCAATATGACGCTAAAACACATCAATATGTCGTCCATGGTACAGATGCGCATAGTTGGACGCAGGTATACTTCGCTGGCTATGGCTGGATTAACTTCGAGCCATCCGCAGGTTTTTCGTCCTTTAGTCGTCCGTTGCCTAATCAATTCAGTGCAAGCGGTACAAATGGAGGTACAAGTGGTGCCAATGGTAACGGTACAGCAATTCCTCCTGGTGTTCGTGGAAGACTTCCGAATGGTGGCCTCGATGACTCATCAAGTGCAGGTACTGGTGCATCGACCGCACAGGGGCAACTACGTCAACAAGTCGGTACTGCATTAGGCAGCGTTGTACTGCTCCTACTCTTCGGTGTGTTGCTCTTCACACTTTGGTGGCGGCGTCTCTTCCATAGATATAGCCTCTCAGCGCAGTTTTATGGTCGCTTATGCCTACTAGCAAATTGGGCTGGTATACAATTACGTCGATCACAAACGCCTTATGAATATATTCAAGGAGTTGCTGCTTCCGCACCACAGGACACGCTTATTCTTGAACGCCTTGGTGACATCTATGTGCGCGACAAGTGGGCAGACCCTGAAAGTTCAGAACATCCTTTGCGCTCTGGTGAAATCAACGAGCTTCCATCGCTCTGGCGGCGTATTCAACCACGCCTCTTTCTCTACGTACTACGCCATCCGTCCTTCTTACGTTGGATACCACAGCGCATTGGGAGGTTTGTCGCTACCATATGGCGACGAAGACGAGCGCGAAAGGCGTTTGAAGAGGAGTTATAGCCAGTTCGCCAGAAATGCTTGACCAAACAGTTGAACTTGCGTACACTAAGGCATGCAAACTGGAGAAAAATTAGTAACTGTATGCCTTAGTGTTTCAGGAGGTTATTGTGTCTCAGAATGATATTGCAGGTGACGACCTGCCAACACTTGCTCTAACTCCTATTCCACAAAGAAGAGCTATCGAAATACCAAACGCGCTGCCTGTGGTGTTACAGACGTTAGACATTGCGCGCCACATCGCCATTGCTCCTAACGGGAAGCGCTATGTTGTAGCAACATACGACGACTCTCTTCTAGGGAATGACTTTGTAACCGATGTCTACCCGCAGCAGAATGAATACCTTACATTAGTTCGCCTCATTGTCTTAAAGCTTGTAAGCAGTACTATAGATCAGGCAACGCAACGTCATATTACCACCGTTCAGGCCATTCAACGGGGGCAGATCAACGAATTGAAAGAAGCCGTGACGAAGTAAGGATTGAATGTTTAAATTTTTTTAACAAATTTTCCCTTGACATATCGCCAATCTATCCGTATACTTGAAAAAGAAGGTAGCTGCACAGACAGTTTGAACGACTCCTGTAAAAAACTAGCCTCTATCAGGTCGCTTAGTAAAAGAAATCTTACGAAAGGGGAGTACATAGCATGATAGCAAACGCTTTGCATCGCTGTATCTCGCGTTTACGCGATCTTGGCACTAACTCGAAGACTGCTCACAGCCATGCTATGCCCTTTAACCTGCTTCCATCTGCCACTTATGATATTGGTAATGCTTGCATTAATGTGTTCGTGCCTATCACCATAGTGGCCGGAGGGATCAGTGTACCCAGCTCCAGAGGAGGTCCGCCTATTTTCAATGAATAGGTGTAGAGAAAAAACTCTCTGAACCGTGGGTACTGGCAAAAAAGTGATCCAGTCCCACGGTTTTTTGTCGCTCTTTTCTCTAGCGTTTGAAATTGCTACCAGTTCTACTTGTAAAAAAGAGAATTGATCTATAGCAGTAGTTAGGGAAATGACACTTATTGTACGAACGTACAGGTGTAAGCCTGTGCATATGTCCGCTACACCGGCAAGAAATATGTTGTAGGCTTCGTGAGGAGTCTCTTATCTATTTCTTCAATGTTTAAAAGGAGAACACTCTTGGCTGTTCATGAAGGTCATGACCTTACTATGTATTCCCATGTACTAGAGAATATTGTCCTTGACACAACAAAGGATGCTGTTGTGATCGATGGCGTATCGAAGGTTTTTAAAAAGGACCGTCCATTGCTCCGCTGGTTCAGCAAAAAAGATAAGGAGAAAGACCAGAAGCGCGAGGTACGAGCCGTCGACAATATAACACTGACTATCAAGTATCGCGAGATTGTAGGGATACTTGGAGCAAATGGCTCTGGTAAATCAACGCTCATCCGTATCCTCTCAACATTACTTTTGCCTGATGCTGGTACAGTACGCATCTTTGGCTATGACGTTGTGAAGGATGAACGCATGGTGCAACGTTTGATTAACCGTGTGAGTGTCGAAGCATCCTTCTTCAAAAAGCTGTCGCCGATGGAAAATCTGATCTATGCCGCCCGTCTCTACAACATGCCTGTGGCAGAGGCACGCGCCAAGATCAATAGTATCCTGGTACGTCTTGGCATCAAGCCTGACCGCATTGGACGACCACTTGAGAATATGTCACGTGGTATGCAGCAGAAGGTAGCTATTGCTCGTGCGTTTCTGACATCGCCGATTGTTCTGCTCCTCGACGAGCCAACAACAGGACTCGACCCACGCTCGAAAATAGACGTACAGCGTTTTGTCGAGGAACTGCGCGAGCAGCACGACGCAACCATTCTGATCACAACACACGATATGGATGAGGCCGAGGCATTGTGTGATCGTGTCGCGATCATTGTGCAGGGCAAAATCGTTGCGCTTGGGACAACTGATGAACTTAAACACACAGTAACTAGCCTGATGGGACGCGACGAGCTTGTGTCGATGAACGAAGTGTTCATGCACTACACATCCTCACATCGCATCACGCCAGAAGATATCGAACGCTATGGCAGTTGGGAAAAGGCATTTGAGGCCATCGAAGCTGCTCGCGAAGAGGAAGAGTAAGACAAGAAGGGAAATAGATATATATGTCTGGTTTAATGCATCAGGGTCGTGCGACTTACGCATTTTTCGAGCGCAACTGGAATCTCACCAAACGTTACTGGGGCTGGGAAGCTGTATGGATCGTCTATAGCATTGTGAACGCTATGTCCGTCACATACATTGCTGTGGGTTCACACGTCCCTAATTTTATTCTGTACCTGGTCATTGGAACTGCAGTTTGGACATACCTGAGTGTGACATTCGATGGTGTGACCGATATCATCAACATGGAGCGATGGGAAGGCACCATTGAATATACATTTATGGCACCAATTTCTCGCTTCACTCACATGATAGGAAGTTGTCTCTATGCAGTTGCACATGGCATGCTCTTTACCATCTTACAACTGGCAGTGATGGCGTTTTTCTTCCATATCGATTTGAGTCATGCTAACTACCTGACTGCTTTCTTGATATTGCTGTTAGGTAGCATCTCGTTCATTGGTTTCGGCATTGCAACTGCATCCCTGCCCTTGCTCTATACAGAGAAAGGTATGCAAATGTCCTTTATTGTGCGAGCCATTATCCTGCTGGTATCAGGTGTTTACTATCCAATTTCCGTGCTTCCAATGTGGATGCAACCGCTAGCTCGTGTCTCGCCTGCTACCTACGTACTGGAAGGCTTGCGAGCAGGGTTGATGCAAGGTCAACCTCTCTGGTCGTCAGCAGTGTGGAACATTACCTGGCCCTTGTTATTAACAGGAATTGTGAGTATTCCACTGGGTATATACATCTTTGGCGTTGCGGAACGCTATGCCAAGCGCACGGGCAAACTGAAACGTAACGGCTAATCAAACGTTTTTGATGAACGGTTGATATTTGAATACTTGAAGGAGAGATACATATATGCTTACCGAATTCTTGCCACGTGGCTTTGTGCTTCGTCGCCCAACGATGGACGACATAGAAGGCGTTCTGCAACTCATGCAGGCTTGCGAGATTGAGCGTGAAGGCCGTCCAGAAGCAACCTTGGAAGACACTCGCCTCTGGTGGCAATCACCAGACTTTATGCTTACTAGAGATGCCTGGATTGTGCTTTCACCAGAGGAAAAAGCCATTGCGTTTGCAAGTGTTGAGCATCGCCAACATGTCCGCATCTTTGTTGGTGGCGATGTCCACCCTGACTATCGAGGGCGCGGCATTGGTACCCATCTCTTGCAATTGAACACAGAGGGGGCATATCAGCACATTGCTGAAGCGCCAGCCGATGCTCGTGTCTCCATGTTGGCCTGGCGCGACGAAAAGAATGTGGCGGCACAGCATTTGCTTGAAAAACATGATTTCAAGCAGATACGCTCTTTCTGGCGTATGAAGATAGAGCTACACGAAACTCCACCTACACCGAAGTGGGCCGATGGTATTACAGTACGAACTCTTGCTGATGATATGCATCTGTTTAGAGCTGTCTTTGAAGCCGATGAAGATGCATTCCAGGACCACTGGGGGCATATTCCTATGAACTTCGAGGAGTGGGAGTATTGGACAAGCAAGCGTGAAAACTTTGATCCCTCGCTCTGGTTTCTGGCGATGGATGGCAACGAAATTGCTGCTGTCTCGCTCTGTGAAGACGAGAAGGAGCAAGGTGGTTGGGTACAGTCGCTTGGTGTTCGTCGTCAGTGGCGGCGTAAAGGTATAGGAGAGGCACTCCTCTATCAATCCTTTGGTGAGTTCTATAAGCGCGGCATTCATGACGTCTATCTCGGCGTCGATGCATCCAGTTTAACAGGAGCTACACGGCTCTATGAGCGTG
>JAABUQ010001631.1_pt1 | contig 47458 bp, 58 predicted proteins | sample 5560001 | NCBI WGS metagenome assembly JAABUQ01 (sample SAMN10711888, study PRJNA513371) | rock metagenome | isolation source: Antarctica rocks | place: Antarctica: Victoria Land, Finger Mt nord | collected 2015-12-18
ACTGAGCGGGGAAACACTGTGTTGTACTAGGAGTCATGAAGCTAAAACGCTGAAACTGTTGCTATGACTATATTGTAGCCCTTTTAGTGCCCCATCTTTCCAGATTTTGTGAGAAATGCGGGTCCTACTACGACAGGTGACAGAAAGAGTGCAAATCGGTCGTCAGGTCGTGGGATATTTACGCGTCAGCCATCCCTGGTTTGAAGTAACCAAACCGAGCCAGCAGTTGGTTGTCGATCTGAGCCTGGGTACTGGTCTAATGGTGCTTTCCGTCGCTATGAGTGGCTGGTTCCTTTCAGGAAAAGCAATGGAGCCAGTGCGGGAATCCTATCAGCGCCTCAAACAATTCACCGCTGATGCTTCCCACGAACTTAGAAGTCCAATTACCCTGATCCAAACCAATGTGCAGGTTGCCCTCACTGATCCTGAATTGGAACTGCAACACCAACAACAGTTAAAAGTTGTGGAACGGCTAACTCAGCGACTCGGTCGCTTAGTTGATGACCTGCTGTTTTTAGCGCGGCAAGATAGTGGCATTGTGCAGTCCCGCTTTTCACCATGTCCGCTTGACGCCCTGCTGATGGAAGTTGTCGAAGAACAACAGTTAGTAGCCGCTGAAAAGAACATTACACTCTTTCTCAATCTGGTTGACCCACATGACTCTGGAACTGAAGGGCAGGCACAAGACTGGTCAGGGCAGGCACAAGACCTGCCCCTACTGATGGACACTTGGTTTACACTCCAAGGCGACTGGAACCAGCTAGCCCGCCTGTTCACGAATTTGATCACAAACGCGGTGCATCACACTCTAACTGGCGGCAAGGTAAATGTGGAGTTGCAACGAATCCCCACAGTCAAGGGACAACTCGCCCCTCGTCTCTCACCTCTCGTCCCTGGGCTACGAGTTAAGGTGAGTGATAATGGGATTGGTATCCCAGAGTCAGCGCTGCCCCGCCTGTTTGACCGCTTTTATCGAGTAGACCCAGCTCGCACCCATACTGCCAGCACCCCAGATGTTGAGAGGTCCACAGGGACTGGATTAGGACTAGCGATCGCGGCTGCCATTGTTGAAAACCACAAGGGCCAAATTCAAGCTGAAAGCGTTCTGCAGCAAGGCACAACCTTTACAGTCACCTTACCGTTCATTCAAAGTTAGGCAAAGCTAACTGCGCAATCTGAACAGTTAGATCACAACTACCGCAGCGATTCTCACCCTGTTTTGGAAGGAGTAGCGGGTTTCCTAATCCTTCTTATGCAAAATACTTCTTATGGTAGATGCGGCTAACGAATTGCTGAAAATTACCAGCTTCTTGCCTGATGAAATCCGGCAACAGTGGAATCAGGCCTAGCTGAGATTTGAGCCAACTACACCTAGCGATTTAACTATCTCCTACTTGAGGCTGAAAACACTAGTTGAATCTGGTGTTTTTTTTTACCTCTACGGTCGGACGTCTGGCTTACATTTAGTTGTTATCATCTCTAGTATGGAAATAAAAGAATTCATTGCAACTACAAACTGCGGGAACTTCATTCAGCCTAATTCTAGTCTCTAGTAGTAGTCCAAGTTTTAAGTTGAACAAAGCAACTAGGTTTGACACGGAGTTAAAAAGATGGATAGACACTATCAAAAGATTCGAAAACAGGCTGGCCTAGCTGGAGGTATATTAGGGAGCTTGCTGATTGGTTTACCAGCGACGGCAATACCCCGAGTAGCAGTTGCCAAGCAGGTGGCACAGTCTAATCCCCATCCTAGTATTTTCAATGAGCCGCCATATAACCACTCTAGCTCCACGTCAGAGCCCAGCAGTGGTACTCCGTTGAGGATGCAACCGATGCCGGAAACCGGCACGCACTCAACAGGGCGAACAAATTCATCAACATCTAACAGCACCTCACCACAGAACCCGAACCAGCCAGCTACTAGCGGTTCTCCATACCTGCAGCAGCAACAGACTGGCGATGCAACGCAACCAACGAAGCCCACAGGCAGCGGCGGCAACACCACAGAGCCTAACAGCACTTCCCCCCAGAACCCGAACCAGCCAGCTACTAACGGTTCTCCGTACCTCCAGCAGCAACAGACCGGCGATTCGGCGCAACCCGCCCACAAGCCAGGAACGGGGAACCTGAATCCTCCAGCTTCAGTGCCAGGACCATACACGCAGCAGCAGCAAAAGCCTGGCAGCTTGAATGAGCCCTCGTCACCCACAAAGTGATGGCACGCAAAAGGGGAAGACGAGAATTAAGCTTCCCTCTAGGTCCTCCTTGAAAACGGGATCTACTCTATATATTTCCTTGCCCCCCTGTCTTTAGGGGGGCTATTCTATATATACTGACGACTAACGCTAATAAGGCTTGGATGAGTCAGATTTAGCCTTGGTAGACTAGTATCATCAGATATGATCTGAGTTCTCTAACAGCCAATCCTCCCGACTTGTTCATCCACCCCTCATTAATTCATGGTTTTAGTAATTAGTGTTACCCGGTTCCTGCTTGCACCTTTTACCTTAGGCTCTTTTTTGCCTGGGCTGCCGCTCGATAGCCTGTTTTCCACACAGGGCATTATGGTAATGCTGTTAGCAGCCTATGCGGTTGCAATGTGGATGTTCCTTACCAGTGCCCCGAAAGTGCACACCATCATGGTATCGGACTTGGAGATCGCCCGACAGTTGTATGAAGGGCAGCTAGATTTGCCAGTGGCTGAAGTGCCTTTGCACTATTACTACAACTACGAGCAAACGCTGGGAGCGACGGGAATCGACCCGCTCTATCTGTCCCCCAGCCCTGGTATCGCCAGCACGAAACGGTTAAATACTACCGATGGTCTGTGGTATCAGCTAAAGAAGAATACTCAGCTGCACGTAATTTCTGGGGCAAGCTTAGGGAAGAAAAATCAGCAACGCCATGTTTGCTTTGACCACGAATGCCTGGAACAGTTATTGATGAGGGTAGAAATACGCGGATTGAAGCACAAGATTCGCCGCGAGAAGCCACTGAATTTTTTGGTCAAAGATCTAGAAGAGCGCGTGATTGAAATAGCGGAGGTGTCGAATTAGGGGGCTCTCCCCCTCTCCTTCCTTCACCCGGGCAATGTGATCCTAAATTCTGTTCCATTTTGGCGATTAAGCTTAACAGTACCTCCTAGTTGCTCTACTAAGTTATTGACTAATTGCAAACCCAACGTTTTGAGATTGTTGAAATCTAAATTTTGGGGTAAGCCAATACCGTTATCACTGACGATTAATACTAATTCCGGCGAATTATCATAATAAAACTGAATCTTGACTTCACCTGATCTGTCATAAGGGAATGCATATTTTAGCGAATTTGAAACAAGTTCGTTAATAATTAAACCACAAGGTACTGCCACATCTATTTCTAAGAAAATATTTGCAACATTTATAACTGGCTTAATTTTACTTAAATTCATTTCATAGGAGCGAAACAGATTAGTTGCTAAATCTTTAAGATATTCAGCAAAGCATCTAGTAAGACCATATCTGGCTGGATTCGACTCACTGCTTAGTTTCCATAATTTCATTTGGGAAATATAATCCTAAATTCTGTTCCACGTCTACTATCAATATTAACGCTACCTCCTAGCTGCTCCACTAAACTATTGACCAATTGTAAGCCTAATGTTTTAAGATTTTGCCAGTCTAAATTTTGTGATATTCCTACACCGTTATCACCAACGATCAGTATTAAGCTTCGCTCATCAATAGAATAAAGCTCAATTTTAATTTCGCCTGAACTACCAGAGGGAAAAGCATATTTCAGAGAATTTGAAACTAGTTCATTAATTATCAAACCACAAGGTACTGCTACATCTATTTCTAGGAAAATATTTTCAATATTTGTAATTAACTTAATCGCACTTAAATCTACTTCATAGGAGCGAAATAAATTGGCTGATAAGCTGGCAATATACTCAGCAAAATTAACTCGAGATAAATCTTTAGATTGATAGAGTTTTTCGTGGATAAGCGCCATAGTTCTAATCCGACACTGGCTTTCCTTAAACATTGCTAGAGTTTGAATGTTATCAGTAGAACGAGACTGCAGCTTGAGTAAACTAGAAATAATCTGTAAATTATTTTTTACCCGATGGTGAATTTCTTTTAATAGCACTTCTTTCTCTTTGAGCGATGCTTTAATTTGCTTCTCTGCTTGCTGGCGCTCAGTGTTTTCTGTGTACAAAGCTGCATTTGTAGCTATTAGCTCTGTGTTTTGCTTAGCAATCTGGAGTGCTAACTCGTCGTGCGCTTTAATCTGCTGTCGCAGTTGCGTTATGGCCCATCGGGTCTGGAGCAGACGCCGCACCCGCATTAGCAGCACTGGCCAATCGATTGGTTTAGTGACATAATCAGTGGCTCCCACCTCAAAGGCTCGGTCAACTGACGCTTTGTCGTTGAGCGCAGTAATCATTAAAACGGCAGGACACTCATCATCCAGGAGGGTGGGCAACATCTCACAACAGGTAAAGCCATCTATCTGCGGCATCATGGCATCTAGCAAGATTAGATCTGGCTGGAACTGTTGACAGAACTCTAAACATTGTTCGCCGTCTGAAGCTTCGGCGATGCGATATCCTTCCTTCTCCATAACTCGACGCAGTATTAGTCGCAAAGTCTTCTCGTCATCAACAACCAGAATTAGGGGTGGGTTTATTTCAAAGTCAGGACTAATCATACTTGCCTCTTTCTAGCTCTAAAAGCAAAGCCGCTTCTAGTCGTTCATACTCGGCTTGAAGTTGCTTTACCAGCACCTGGGCACCGGCTGTAGTTCCAGCACGCCCGATCGCTTCGAGGGCAACGCACAGTTGAGCCACAGGAGCTGCCCCGATCGTCACACTTAATGACCGTAGAGCATGAGCGGATTTTTGCACGGCGGCGGCATCAGAGCCCATGACCGCCTGTGTCAGAGCTTGCAATCTTCGGGGTGCGTCTTCCAGGTAACTCGAAATCACCTCTTCCAAGACTGATGCCCCAGCCTCACCTGCCAGAGCGCCTAAAGTTTGAAGCACTTCGGGCTCAAAGCAGGGAGTAGGGAGTAGGGAGTAGGGAGTGGGGGCAGACTGCCCTAGGGGCAAAAGACCGGAACTGGGCTCTTCTTTTTCTTCCCTACTCCCCATGCCCCACTTCCCACTCCCTCTTAAGAGCTTGTACTGATTCAAAGCTTGGACGATCGCTTCGATGCTCAGAGGCTTGCTGATGTAGTCATTCATCCCAGCCTGGAGGCACTCTTGGCGATCGCCTTGCATCGCGTGGGCAGTCATGGCAATAATCCAGGGTCGAGATTCATCTGACCACTGCTCAGTTATAAAACGAGTCGTTTCTAGTCCGTCCATTTCCGGCATCTGCACATCCATCAACACCACGTCATAGTCTTGACGGTCTAAGGCTTGCAGCGCCTCAATGCCATTGCTAGCGACATCAGCGCCATAGCCCAACTGCTGCAGCATCAACAGCGCTACCTTTTGGTTTACAGCCAAATCCTCTACCAACAGAATGTCTAAGGGCAACTCTTGTGCGAAGTGCAAATCAAATTGTGGGGGTGAGTACTTGGGCACGACATCTGTGGTCGGAGCCAACTGGGCGGTGATGGTGAAGTAAAACGTTGAGCCATGCCCCACCTCGCTATCCACCCATATCCTGCCGCCCATCATTTCACTCAAGCGCTGGGAGATCACTAAGCCCAAGCCAGTGCCACCGTAGCGGCGAGTCATTGAGGCGTCAACCTGGCTAAAGGGTTTGAACAGGCGCTCCATCCGCTCTTGGGGAATACCAATTCCTGTATCTTTAACTGCGAACTGGAGCTCGTAAACAGGGCTTTTAGAGGGGGAGATGGGGAGATAGGGAGATGGGGAGAGTAGTTTTTCTGTCCCCCCCTCACCCCCTCTCCCACTCTCCACCTCTATCTGCCGGGCTGTGACTGACACGACAACTTCCCCAACGTCGGTAAATTTGACGGCATTACTGAGGAGATTGACCAAAATCTGCTGTAAGCGAGTCCTGTCCCCCACTATCGAGTCTGGGGTTTGAGAATTTATCAGGTAACCTAAATTCAGGTTTTTGCTAGCGGCATGCGGTGCTAGCAGATCTAGGGCTGACTCGATACACTGGCGCAGGTTAAACGGATGCAACTCTAACTCCAGCTTGCCGGACTCAATCTTGGAAAAGTCGAGGATGTCATTAATGATATTCAGCAGCGTCTCACCACTGCTACGGATTGTTTCGACAAAGTCTTGCTGTTGTGGTGTCAGAACTGTATTGAGCACCAGTTCCGTCATGCCAATCACTGCATTCATCGGCGTGCGGATCTCGTGGCTCATCATTGCCAAAAACTCGCTTTTGGTGCGATTAGCAGCTTCTGCCCCGTGTTTAGCCCGCTCCAAAACGAAATTTTTAATTGTTAATTCTTCGCTATGTTGTTTCTCCTGTTTGAGGAGATGGGATTGAGCTAGGGCAATCCCCACTTGAGCGGCTACGGCTTCTAACAGCTCAATTTCATTAGCTGTCCATTGCCGCCTGTCTTGGCACTGGTAAAGGCTGATGATGCCATTCGGTGTACCTTGGTTAGATGTACGGATTGCCAGCATCGACTTGAGTCCGATCTGACGGTAGATTGGTGCAACAACCGGCATGGCATCAGCATTGACATCATCTGAAGCGATCGCCCGGTCTTGCGCTAACACCTGCTGCATGTAAGTATCATCAGCAATTGGCACTTCTAAATCCAGGATTGATTCCTGGTTAGGTTCTAAATATTCAGCGACGATGGAAACTTTTGATTGAGGTGTAGCCACATAGGAGTGAATCACACAACGGTTGACGTGGAACGCTTGGCCGATTTGAGTGACAGCGGTATGAAAGATGTGTTGGCTATCTAAGTTCTGGCGAATTGCTGAGGTAATTTGTTTGAGCAGCAAGGCTTGTTTAAATTGTTGTTGCAAAGCTGCTTCCACCTGCTGGCGTTCGGTGATTTCTATCTGCAACGCTTCGTTTGTAGCTGCCAGCTTTGCAGTCCGTTCAGTGACTCGCATTTCCAACTCGTCGTGCACTCGAAGCAACGCTGCTTCTGCTGCTTTGCGCTCAGTGATGTCGCGGATCGTAAGGATTACTAGGATGAACTCGCCAGCCTTGTTGTACACAGGTGTACCACTGTAACTGCCGAACCAAGATGTTCCGGTGTCGATTCTTGTTACATTAAGTTCGTAGTCCGAGAAGGCTTCTCCCTTAAGTACCCTGGCCAAGGGCCAATCCTCGACTGGCATGAAGCGCCCATCCAGGTAATGCAGTTCGAACGTATCAGTAAATTCTTTTAGATGCCTGCACACTTCCTTGACGCTTTGATACTCATAGAGGCGCAAAGCTGCTGGGTTCATTGTCAGAACATTGCCTGCGAGATCCCCAACAATCAGCCCATCGGTCATGCTACTGAGGATAGCTTCCAACTGCCCCCGCTCTGTCTCCAACAGGTCAAATAGGAGCGACAGTTCTGACTGCGCCTGCTGGCGCTGGGCGATTTCCGTCTGCAAAGCAACGTTTGCAGTTGCCAACTCTTTTGTCCGTTCACTAACCCGGAGTTCTAACTCGTCGTAGGCTCGGCGCAGTGCCGATTCTACCTGCTGCTTAGCTTCAAACTCCGATGCATGGTTCACGCCAACGTGTGTTGCTGCCGTCCCGCAGGCGGAGCGATACACCATCTCGTCACCCTCGACCAATTCAATGACTGCTCCGCTGGCTGGCGTAAGTTTCTGGGTGCGCTCAGCAATAAGAGCCATCACTACATTCAGATCGAGTGCTGCTGTGGCAATGTCATGCTGGGTGGCGATGATGGCATGGATCTGTGCTTCCATCCACCAGCGCTCGGTGATTTCCCGATAGATTATGTAGTAGATTCCTACAATGATGAAAAAATTTAGGAAGATAGCAGCGGAAAAGTTGAAAATAGTGCTGCGGGGAATCGCGGTAGCCAAATGCGATCGCTGTATTAGCAACTCATTTTCCTCGTTTTCCATCTCATAGATTAACTTGTGAATGTTATCCATAAGATTATTGCCACTATCGCTTCGAACGATCTGCAAGGCGGAATTTATACCTTTGTCCTTCTGCAGGTCGATTATCTCTTTAAGTTCGGCAAGCCTATTGGCAATCAGATGCTTAAGGGTATTGAGCCGCTGCTGGTGATTAGGATTATCTGCGGTTAACTTTTCGAGCGCCGCGACTTTTGGCTGAACCTGTTCAAGTGTGGCGCGATACGGTTCTAGATAACGCTCTTTTCCAGTTAGAAGGTAGCCAAGTTGCCCGGTTTCAGCATCTGTCATCTGGTTGAGTACCTTTTCGAGACTTTCAAGAACCTTTTGACCGTGTGTTACTTGGCTAGAGTTCTTAATCAGTTCAGTCATACTCTGGGATGAAATCAATCCGGTACCAGCCAAGATAGCTAAGGCTAATACAAATCCTGCAGCAATTTGTTTGAAAAAACGCTGGTACTTCTTCTGTGCTACTAAACCTCCAGTTGCTGCATTGAGCCATTGGTGTGCGGCAGTACTCATCTCAATTCCATTACTTGATGAGATCCTTATATTATTTAAGAGTTGCTCACAGTGCCTACTGTAGTATTACTGGAAAAATTGTGTAAATTTCTAAGATGAAACTGATAAGCGCTATTGTTTGTCCGAGAATTCACTATGCAAGACAGGAGTCAGAAGTCAGGAGTCAGAAGTCAGGAAGAACCTCATGGCTAAATCCAGGGATTTCAATAAAGATGCTTCGCTTCTCTTCATTCGACCTGGTTAAATCCAGAGGCAAACAAAGTCGATTGATTCATCCGCCAGTCCAAGCATGAGCCATTCTGAACGCCAGTTTGCTCAAGTCGAGGGACCCTTCCTGTGCAACTGGCTCCTCCTGACTCCTGACTCCTGATTCCTTTCCATCCTTATTCTGCCGCCAAATCGGCAGGGCTAACCTCTTCAACTTTTTCTCCCCAAATCAACATCTCTGCTGGAGCGATGACAACTTGATCGCCTAAGGTTTTAATACCAAGAGTTTTCTGATCATAAACAATATCTCTAATTGGGTTCCAAGTGCCTTGTTTTAACATAATCATGTCCATGGAGATGGCGCGGTGGTTAGGATTGTTATTCTCTGACCAAGCTTGCCATAGTTCCAGGGCAGTGGTGCAGTGCATCTGGTAGTTATCGGGCATCGGGCGGTATTGATAGCGATAAACACCCTCTCCCTGGATCTGTCCAACTGGGAAAAAACTATTGGCAAACATCGCTTGGTGGATCAGTTCCCAGTAGCGTGAGCTCCTTTTAACCAAGGCAGTACGTGGCTTTTCAGTAAACTTTGCTTTAACAATTAAGCCTTCGGTTTTTCCTAGTAGCTGGATCGTATCCTCAACAGGTTCTGTTCTTAAGTTTGGGTTAGATAGCAGAACATCTTGACCTTGAATAAAGTGTTGAACGAAAGTTTGAATCAAAGCTATGTCATCAAGCATAGTCCTGCTATTATTGCTTAAATTAGCTGGAATTGCTGATGGTAGTTGCTGTGGCTTTTCGCTGGTCCGAAAGACCAAAATAGCTCCAATAGTTTTGCCTTTATTATCTTTTATGGCGGCAGCACTGCCAGTAACTGGTGTTGCTGTTCCATCTTTAGCTTTAATCGTGGTTGATTCTGGTAAACTAATAACTGTACCTGCCTGAATGACCTGTGTAACTGGATTATTAAGTGGGTTAAGTGTTTCCTTAATATTGAATACGTCTGCCAAAATTTTTCCCATTGCCTCTTCACGTTTCCAGCCCGTTAGTGTTTCGGCAATATTATTTATAAAGACTAGAAAGTTATTTTTATCAGTGGCAATTACAGCATCACCAATACTTTTGAGTGTTGTCGCAAACCATTGTCCACTCGCTTTTACTTGTTTCTCCTTTTGATGCTTATATAGTGCCATCTCAATTGAGATGTTTAACTCTTTTTCTTCAAAAGGTTTTAAGATGTAGCCAAATGGTTCTGTTACCTTTGCTCGTTGCAGGGTGTTGTTGTCAGCGTAAGCAGTAAGAAATATTACTGGAATGCCGAAATGAGACCGGACTTGTTCTGCCGTTTGTACACCGTCTATGTCTCCTTTCAAGTTAATATCCATTAGCACCAAATCTGGCTGAGTCTCTGCTATTTTTTTTATGGCTACCTCACTAGAAGCAGCAATGCCGGTAACAGTGTATCCCAAATCTGTTAAAGTAGATCTAATGCCCATGGCAACAATACTTTCATCTTCAACAATCATGATTTTTGAACTTACCACTGTCTTTACACCTTACCTATAGTCCTAAATGGGAAATGTAACCCTAAGTTCTGTTGCTACCTTGGCGATTAAGTTAAACTGCGTTGAGCGATTAGCCTGCAGCAGTGCTGAAACTAAATCCATTACTCTATAAGATCTTTATAGTATTAAGAGTGACCTGTAGTGGCTACTGTAGGATTACTGGAAAAATTATGTAAATTATGTAAATTTCCAAGACTATACTGAGGGCTGTCATTATTTATCCGAGAATTCACTGTATAGCGCTAAGGGGAGCAGGGGCTGAATGCTACGATATCCATCTTGGAGGCTTTCGTTTTTGCTCAAGGCTAATTTGCTAATTTCAGGAGCTGTTGACAGGTGATTGAAGCAGAAGTCCATTACTCACTGCATAGCTTTCTGCGATCGCAGGGTGAGGCTTCCTGGCCCCATCATTTGACGATGGCGCGACTAGTAGCACGCGCCTTACGGCTGGGACGTGGAGCCTTAATTCAAGTAGGGGCTAGTTGCGGCTATCAGGGGCACTATCGCTTGAGTTATCTGGCACCCGCTTTAATGTGGTCTGAGCCAGTGATATTGGTGGCTGCGACGGAAGTGCAGCAACGCTTGAGAGCAGTGGAAATTCCGCGATTACAGCAGTGGCTTCAAACAAATAAGGTGATCCGAACAGGGGATCGCTGGCCCGATGCTAATTTTCAGGGACTGCTACTCACCTCTCCCGAAGGCTGGTTAGCAGACCGATTGGAAGGACGAGGAGAGTTCCCTAACGGCATTCCTACCCTGCTTGATGGCGTAGATGATTTGGAAGATTGGGCACGTACTCAACTGACTGCCAGTATTCAACCGAGCGACTGGGATGAACTAATGCTGGCTTGTCCTAAGCAGGTAGAGGCAATTCGGGATGCGCGGGTGAAACTGACAAAGGCGGTTTTCCAGCATCCAATTAATCCCTACGAGTGCTATCTGATTTCGTTGCCAGAGCAAGAAATCCTGCGCCGTCTATATTCGACCCTGCAAGCTTCATCGTCTAGCGATCGCCTCGTAGGGATGCCAGCGACTTGGAGAAAATTTTGGCAGCGGTTTCAATTTGGGGATGAACAGTTGCTCTGGACAACCATTGCCCGCCGCCAAGGTTTGTTTTCTTTGTACTGCGCCCCAGCAGAGGTGGCTTCAGCGCTGTCGCCAATCTGGTCTAAGCAACCCATAGTTCTGATTGGCAGTGCCTTAGAGCAGGAGGTTGAGGCACCCATATACCGGCAGCATATGGGCTTGGGAGACTTGACTTGCTTGAAGTTCTCTGCAGATCGCCATAATGAACTGATTCAACTATATTTACCAGAACAGTTACCGCTGCCCAATACGCCTGAATTTCAAACGGCCTTTATTCAGAAAGTCCACTCGCTGCTTTGCCTGAGTACAACAGCTCCGGGACTGACAGTTCTGTTGGTGGGTGATATGCCGCTTAAGTCTCAGGTCGGTACAACTTTAGCTGCTGAATTTGGTTCGCGGGTGCAGGTGGAGAAAACCTGTTTGGATGATAATGGCATCTTGGTGAGTGGGTGGGAATTCTGGCGACAGCATCAGGCAGTATTACCAACCCCTCAAATGCTGGTAATAGCAACTTTACCCCTGCCGTCGCTGGAAAATCCTCTGGTGGCTGGACGGGTGGCTTACTACAAGCGCTCACGCCAGGATTGGTTTCGCCTGTATCTGCTGCCTGCGGCTCTAAGTGAACTGCAACGAGCGATCGCGCCGGTACGAGAACGCCAAGGCGTAGTTACCCTACTTGACAGCCGCGTGCTTCACCGCAGCTACGGTACTCAGGTGCTAGCGGCTCTGAGTCCTATGGCACGGATCAACTATTTAGACCCTAACCTATTTACCCAACCTACTGATTCAAATTCCGAATGAAGAGAGCAATCAGGTGGCTATGGTGCAAGCGAGAGCGCTATCATCTGCATAGACAGCATTTCAATCATTACTTGCCATCATGGGCGAAGCAAAGCGTCGTAAAGACTCACTCGGAGAAAAATACGGTCAAGAAGCCAATGCCTTTACCTGGCTTCCCATTACTAAAAGTCAAGCTGAAAAGTTGGTCAAATGGAGCAATCGCGGTGCCTGGATTGGCATTGGACTTCTGGTTGCTTCCTGGGTGACAGTCCGGTTCGTTGGACCAGCGTTTGGGTTGTGGCAAGTCCACTAAGACCACCCTGGCTCAATTTTCTAAGCGTTAACTATCACAATCCAATCATAGAATTCTAAAGAAAATATAGAATTCTGAATAAGGTATACAATTAGGTGTGGTGTTTGGAGGACAAACATGTTTCTAAGACTAGCTGAACAACACCGACAATTTGTCCAAGACCTGGTAATGAACCTCCAAGCCTTAGCAATCGTGCTAGAGCGGCGAGGATATCTGGCATCCTGCTATACCTGCGGCGGTCAGATGAACAGTGCCTCGTTTATGGTCAGCTTGGCAGACAACCACCTGATCCGGTTCTTGGTGTCAGATTATGGCATTACTTGGACTGAGATGCGGGATGAGCGAGAACTGATGAAGTTAGAAGGTGCTGAGGCGATTAGCCAGTTACAGGAACTTGCTAATCTTGTCAAGTACTCTGTTCAACCATCTGAATCTCCAACTATAGTCACAAAGCGGGTTTAACCTTCTTAGTTGACGGACCGACATAGCTTGGCTCAGAGTGGCAATTTGGGCGGCAATATCGCCGTGCCCAATCCTCGTGCCGACGAAGCGCCTTACAGTCTTAGATAAAACGGTTACTGTTCAGAAGTTAGGAATCGGGATTGAAGAGAGGGCGGAGAACTTGGGCCAGGTTGGCTGAAGGAGGTCCATAGCATATTGCTGTAGCCCTCAGGGAGTGGGAACTTAGGTTAGAAGGGGCTGCTAGAGGCGCTTAAACAAAGCGTTCCCAGGCTTGGCCTGGGAACGAGTGCTAGGGATATCTGGTCCAGCTTATTCGTCGTCAGTTTCTATGTCTATTTCCTGATCCTCGCCTTCATCGCTGACTGCCGCCACTGAGTTAGCCGAGACAACGGCTCCCATTTCCAGCTTTTGACGCACTTGCTGTTTAATTTCCTCAGCAATTTCAGGATTTTCTTCTAGGTACTTAATAGCGTTGTCCCTCCCTTGGGAGATATTATCGCCTTTGTAGCTGTACCAAGCTCCCTTACGGACAATGACGCTGGTTTCTTCTGCTAGGTCAACGACACAGCCTAGAGTGGAAATACCTTTACCAAAAATAATGTCAAACTCCGCTATGCGGAAGGGCGGGGCGACTTTGTTCTTGGCAACTTTGACTTTAACGCGGTTACCAAATTCTTCAGTGCCTTTTTTCAGGGTTTGAATCCGGCGAATATCCAGTCGCACTGAGGCGTAGAACTTCAGAGCATTACCGCCAGTTGTAGTTTCTGGGTTGCCGTAGGTGACGCCGATTTTCTGCCGCAGCTGGTTAAGAAAAACTACAGTGCAGCCAGATTTACCGATGTTGCCAGTAATTTTACGTAGGGCTTGGCTCATCAGGCGGGCTTGGAGACCGACATGAGCATCACCCATATCGCCTTCAATCTCGGCACGGGGCACAAGCGCTGCCACTGAGTCAATTACCACAATATCAACAGCGGCAGAGCGAACCAGCTGGTCGACAATTTCCAGACCTGCTTCACCAGTATCAGGTTGGGAAACCAGCAGATTTTCAATATCAACTCCCAAAGCCGCAGCATAGGCAGGATCGAGGGCGTGCTCAGCATCAACATAGGCAGCAATGCCACCACTTTTTTGCACTTCCGCAACTGCATGAAGTGCCAATGTCGTTTTACCGGAACTTTCCGGACCATAGATTTCAATCACCCGCCCCTTGGGTAAGCCACCACCCAAAGCTAGATCCAGAGTTAGCGCCCCACTGGGGATTGTTTCCACCCGCATACGGGTAGCATCGCCTAGGCGCATAATTGCCCCTTTACCAAAACTACGCTCAATTTGGTTAAGCACCAGGGTCAGGGCTTTTTGCTTGCCGGAAGTATTAGTATCAATAGCCATGCGCGCCTCGAAATTGGGAGGTTTAAGAACTTTTGGTCTGGGAGTTAAGACTAATGCAGATATACTATTTTAGCGAGATTTATCCTGGCTAAGCATAACTTCCAAGTTGAACCACACGGCTAGTAGAAAACAAGCCGTGAAATGATGGTAACGCGTTAGCGCAGCTGGCGCAGGCATCGCTAGCCTTAAAGAATTAATCTTCACCTTGTTAATTTATACACTAGAATGGGTCAGTAATTCCAAATGCCTTCTTATCTTTCCGATTCTTTAATTCCAGAGACAGCATTATCAGTAGCTGGATTAACTGCCTACATTCAGGCGCTGTTAGAGCAGGATGACCAACTCAGCCAGGTTTGGGTAACTGGGGAAGTCTCTAGTACCAATCGGCATCGCAGTGGACTATTTTTCACGCTTCAAGATCCAGATACAAACGCTGCTATCAGCTGTGTAGTTTGGACTAGCCAGCTAGAAAAATTGGTGCAGCAGCCGATACGAGGGGAGCAACTGATCGTTTTAGGCAGTATTCGGCTCTATCCTCAGCGAGGACAATACCAGCTGAGCGTCCAGCAGGCAATACCCGCTGGAGAAGGATTGCTAGCCCTGCGCTACCGACAGCTGCGGAACCGATTAGAGGCGGAAGGGTTGTTTGATCCAGAACGCAAGCGATCGCTCCCGCGTCATCCCCAAATTATTGCTGTTGTCACATCACCCTCTGCCGCTGCTTGGGGTGATATTCAAAAAACACTTTGTAGACGTTATCCAGGTCTGCATGTGCTGTTTTCTCCCGCCCTCGTGCAAGGGGAACAAGCACCAGCGTCGATAGTGGCGGCGATTGAGCGAGTGGAACGGGATGGTCGAGCTTCGGTGCTGATGCTGTCGCGGGGGGGTGGGGCAGTTGAAGAATTGGCTTGCTTTAATGATGAACGGGTGGTGCGAGCCATTGCTGATTGTTCTATGCCAGTGATCACCGGTATTGGTCATCAGCGAGATGAATCTTTGGCTGATCTGGTTGCTGATGTTCTGTGCCCATACCCCCACAGCGGCAGCTGAGCAAGTCGTTCCAGAACTAGCTGAGCTTTATATCCAGCATCGGCAGCGGATTAGTGCTGTGAATCAAGCTGTGAATCAGCAACTAAAAACAGCCTGTGACCAGTTACAACAAATCCGAAACCGATTGCGGAGGCTGCGGTTAGACCAACAAATTCAGCAAAGTTTGCACTCTTTAAGTGTTCGGCGTCAACAGGTGTTGCAAGCTACAGTGCAGCGATTGCGATTGGCAAACCAGCACTGCCAGGTGTTGCAGGAAAAGTTGGCGATCCTTGATCCCCAGGCTGTGCTCAAACGTGGCTACGCGGTAGTACGGAAGGAAAATGGAGCGATCGCCCGTGACGCTGCTGAGTTAGTACCAGGGCAGGAGTTGTCTATTCAGTTGGGTCAGGGTCAAACTAAGGTCAAAATCACCGATATTGTTAGAAGGTGATATTCTCCCCGCCCATACATACTAAGAGGTATGGACGAGGCTTCTTAACCTCACGATCAAGAAATTTCCTGTCTCATTGAGTCTTATCTAGATGTAGCCTCATGACTTGCATCCCCGACAGAACCTCTCTCCAGGCATCTTTTTATACTCCACCTGATATCCCACGGCAGGAGTTGAGCAGTACTGAAGTACCGTCGTCTTTTTACGATCAGATTTTTGCCCAGACATCGTGTCGCAACCAAACAGTCACGCTCTCTTGCCTGGAACCCTCTAATCTGAATTGTCAAGGTAAAAAACATTTCCCAGACTATGGAGGTTCCGACTTGTGTCTACCTTTTACTCTCAGCTGGTGGGCTGTCTAAACCATGTATACTATATCACAGTAAGCTCGTATGTGTCAATTCTTTTGTCTGCAATTCACTCGCTGTAAATGCGGTGTGGTGAGACGGTGAGTCCAGGGAAAGCAGGAGGGTTTCCCTCCGTAGGGAACTGGCGAAAGAAAGAGGGCGCTATGAGCGAGGGTTTCCGACGCCAGTTTTCTACGCCGGGGGAAGAGCGCGAGCGTGAAACTGGCTCCTCCGTAGGCGACCGCGATTGCCCGTTGGGCTGTGCCTCCCGCATTATTCGCGTCTCCGCCCATGAGTACATGGACGAAGAATTCTTGCAGTTGAACGTTAAATTTCTGATTGAGCCTGAGTAATGATTGACCCTATAGGTGCCTTTAATTCCTCACCCGCTGCTGTGCCGATTCAGTCAGGCTGGAATTACGAAGCGGCTATCGCTGAAGTGGAAACTATCACCGCTCGAATTGAAGCGGGTGAGTTAGAACTAGATGAAGTGTTCGACCAGTTCGCAGCCGCTGTTGAGTATTTGCGCCAGTGCGAAACTTATTTGCAACAGCGACAGCAGCAGGTAGGTTTGTTGATTGAAACCCTGGAAGAATAGAAGTTAGGCGATGCTCCCCCGTTTTCGCGCTTCTTTGTAAGAAGTTCCAACATTTCTCAAACCTGCTTTAATCATTTGTTGTTCAAGTAGGGCAAAGAAACGAGCGCGATCGCCTCCCCGCACAACTGCCTGATTATGAGCCTCAGCCAAGGCGACTGGGTAGCCATAACCCTTATGCACCTGAGCCAACATCAAGCCGAGGGATTGGTCTAGCAATGCTGGGTTTTCAGCCACCCATGCGGGGACCTCAATTCGGGCAATTTCTGTGCCAACGTGGACATAGCAGAAGTAGATGGCGTGGGGACCATACGAATCAAGAATCCGGGCGGAACTCCGCCACAAGGTACTGCGTTGTCCTGGCTTTAATTGAATTGTCCAGAGGGCGTTATCCCGTAGAGGGTCGAATACCTGGCAGGGCGCTTTCTCTAATTGATTGGGACAATAGGTCATGCAGTCGGGGACTGTGTGGGGACAAGCTTGAAGACGCAAAAAGTTGAGGGCTTCGCCACTACGAGAGGCACTGAGATAGCCCATTAGTGGAACTCCAGCGTCGCGCAACTGGTTCCAAGAGTTGAGGATCGGAGGCAGGATATGGTCGCGAGCCTCAGTTGGTAACTGCTCTAAAAACCAGTAAATTAATGAACCATCTACCATCGCCAGCGTTGGCACTTTTTGTAAAGCCGCTTCTAGGCTGAGTTGTGTCTTTACTGCACAGGCGAGTTCCGCCAAAATCGTTGCCTCCGATACGGTGCGCCGGTATCCCATCCATTCCTCAGTCCGAATTCCCCACTGACGAGAGACGTAGAGGTCTTCGGGGCGATAAAACACCTCTGGCAAGCCATCTAGTAGTGGTTGCCGGTTCTGTCCGTAGTGCAACACCACCCGACCGACATTGAGTAGATAGCAGTAGGCGATTTCGTGGTGATTGGGGGCAATTTGGGAACCGTCGGTAGCAACTACGGTGTGAACCGCTGGGGGTACTGGGAGGTCAATATTAGTGTTTAGTGGCTCAACTGGTGCAGCGGCGGCAAACAATATGCGATCGCGCCATTGCTGTTGTCGATTTACTAACTCTGCTTGTTGTGCTTGAGCTGCCACAAGTAATTGTTGCGCTAATTCTAGACGTTGGCGACTAGCAGCAGCCTCCAATGTCAGGTGCTGGCTGATGCCCTGCATTTGCCGCGCTAGTTTTGTTAAGTCAAGCATAGGATTTTCAGCTTAATTTTTAGCTCCAAGCGGAGAAGTCCTGAGCAAATTGTGAGAGGGATAACAGCTGAATTCTGGGGTCATGGTTAGCAACTTCCCGCTCAGCTTGGGTATTGTAACCCCAGTCTGCTAAGTAGAGCTTCACAGTGTCAAGGTCTAGCTGCTGCTGCACCAATTGCAGTGTTTTCAGCCGGTCTTCCACAAACCATAGGCTGACGGGCGTCCCAGTTCGCCCAAGCAATTCTCGTAGAACTTGGTGCTTTGGACGCTTGACCTCTTTGCCAATAATTGCCTCATCCGGCAGATGGACACCCTGTTGCTGCAACAAATGGCTGACAAATCGACCTTCTTTGGTTGTGATAATAAACAGCTGGACTGAGCTGGTAATGAGTGCTTGCAGTCGCTCTACTACACCAGGATAAAATCGGTGGAGACTTAGCCAGCCCAACTCATCTGTGGCAATCGACTCATCCCGGATCTGGTCTAGCTTCTTCCCAATATCTGCCGCTGTTAAACCGGTTTCTTTCAACAGCTGTTGTGCAAGCGCCGCCCAGTCCTGTGAAATTCTCGCTTCTGGAATGCCCAATATCAAAGCTCTGATTAAAACAGGCATCTCCCAACCCGTTTCAATCACCGGGCGCAGTCGGTAAAAACTGGGTGCTAAATCATCTGGTGGCGTTGAATCAGGAGGTGACCAGATTTGACAGTAGGTGCGCCAAGTGGTCTGAAAATATTCAATCAGACCGTCGCAAACCACGCCATCAAAGTCGAGGGCTAGAATTGTGGGAATATTTGCCGTCATTATTCTAGAACTGCAATCTTTGGGGTTGATTATTGCACACAAATTAATTTAGGTTGCTAGCTCTAAACATCTAAGGGCAGCGCTCAAATACACTGCCCTTGCTATACTGGGGCGCTAGGATTCGAACCTAGGGATGGCGGGACCAAAACCCGCTGCCTTACCACTTGGCGACGCCCCAATCTTTATCACTTTTACTATCTTAGCACCTTTTTAGAGGCCAGATGTAATTCCACACAACAAAACATGATTTCATATTTTAAGTAATCAGTCAATCCCCCGGCATCTACCAGGTTTTTACCTTAGTACAGGGTGTAGGGATAGGCTGCACTCGTACCCAGGCTGGAGCCTGAGAATGCTTTCTGTGAGGCTCTAGCCTCTGGTCTTAGATGGAACAGAGGCAGAGCCTCGAACCGTGCATTCCCAGGCTGGAGCCTGGGAACGAGAAATATAGACCCCCGCACGCAAGGATCTTATGAGGCGAATTGGCGAGCTAGGTTTTAGAACTGGCGTGCCAAACTCGCGTCACAGCGCTGTTCGCGGGTGAAGGTGTTAGTTCGCTCCTTGCATGGGGAATGCTAAAGAAAGCAAGCATTTATCTGAGCCCCATTGCTAAGGCAATGGGCAAGCCGAAAGCCCTCTCAGACTCCCCCGTCTTTCCAGTCAAGGATTAGCTAATGGATGAGGCACTAATTCAGCAGTTTATTCAATTAATCTCTGCTAACACAGGTTTACACATTCGTGAGCAAGATAGAGAAACTTTGTGTAAAAAGATTTGGGCACAAGACGAGAAAAGTAGTGTAGTGTTTGGTATGCCTAAGCAAGCGATCGCACTAGGCGCAGCACAGCATATTCTTCCGCTCCACGAAATAGCTCCTTTGCTGCTGACCAAGATATTTGTTAAGAAAAGCTAGAATTCCAAACGACAATTAGCTAGTACAGTTATGGCAATTCCAACTGTTCTAGTGAAATTTTACGGAACTGTACCGGGCAGAACTAGCTGAGAGCGCCTATATTGCGAGTAGTAGTCATCCAGTGCTGTATTGTGAAGATTCTTTTGGATCGGCAGTCACCTAAACCTATTTATCTGCAAATTCGCGATCGCATCAGTCGTCTGATCAAATCTGGGGCACTACAACCAAGCGATCGGCTCCCCTCAATCCGCTCTCTGGCAGAAAGTGTGCAGGTCAATAAACTAACGATAATTGAGGCGTATGGCGTTCTAGAAGCGGATGGGCTAATCCATGCCCGTCAAGGAGTTGGGTATTTTGTGAACAGCCCGGCGATTCCTACTACCCTCAAGTTGAAATCGACCTTTGCCCCAACCCAAGAAGTAATTATTCAGGAACAAGGCAGTGGCTCTTTCTTTGACCAATACACTGCTTCACTGCAAGCCCAAAAGCAGGGAGAGATGATTGATTTTAGCTCGGGGTTTCCTCGATCTGTAGGCTTAGCAGATTTGCAGCGAATTGCCAAACGAGCAGTGGTACAGGCTGCGGATACGCTGTTTCAGTACGACTTCCCCCAAGGACAGCTGATGCTGCAGAAGCAGATTGCCCAGATGCTAATGCAGCAAGGATTAGAGGTTTTCCCAGAGGAGGTGATTATTACCAATGGCTCGGAGCAAGCACTATCTTTAGCAATCCATTACTACGTGCAGCCAGGGGATTGGGTGATTGTCGAAACTCCTACTTATCATGGCGCACTTGGCATTTTGGACCACTTGGGAGCCAAAGTGATTGGGATTCCAATGACTGTCGACGGTATGAATCTAGAGTTACTAGAGAAATACCTCCACAGTCATCACCCAAAATTAATCTATACCATTAGTACCCTGCACAATCCCACAGGGCTGACAACATCCCAAACCCATCGTCAACAGCTGCTTGCCCTAGCCGAGCAGTACGAGTGTCCAATCTTGGAAGATAACGCATATGAAGGATTGAACTTTGAACCGGTTCCACCTCCGATCAAAGCTTTAGATCAGCATGACTGGGTCACATACGTTAGTACTTTCTCTAAAACCCTAATGCCTGGTTTACGAGTAGGTTACATGGTGGTTACGGGCAAGCATTATCGTCATATTGTAGAACGGAAATTACTCAGTGACCTTCATGTATCTACTGTTTCTCAGGCGATTGTCAGTGAATATCTAGCCTCAGGACATTACCGGCGTCACCTCAGCCGCCTCCGGGTAAACAACCTCCAAAGCCGCGACGCCATGCTTCAGGCGTTGGAGTGTTACTTTCCCCAAGCGGTAAGTTGGACAGTGCCAAAGGGGGGATTGTTTCTCTGGGTTCATTTGCCAGATAGCTTACCGATTCAAGCAATTCGTAACCAAGCAGCGTTACAAAAAGTTCTGATTGCTTGTGGCTCAGCTTTTTTTCCTGGTCAAAAGGGTTATCCAGCCATGCGCTTGAATTACTCTCACTCGCCTGAGGAAATTGAGCAAGGCATCTCTGTGCTAGGCGAGATACTCAAAAGTTATCTAGCTTTGGGTGTAACACCAAGTTGTGGAAAGTCGTTTAAGAATGAAAGAGGGGGTGAGGGGGAGCATGGGAGAGAGGGGGAAAAAGTGAAACGATCAAGATGTATACTCTCCCCCTCTGTTGCAAATTCAGTGAAAATTTGAATAGTTTATCTAGTCAACGTTGGTTTTGTAACAGAAGAATTGCAGCAACTTGCTACATGGGTGCAGAAAAATTTATGATGCCTTTTGATTTGACCTACTTGCACTCTGAATCGCCAAATATTCAGCTTTCAGTTTATCAACACCAGTACAGAGCTCAAATTATTGAGCTTATATTAAAAATACAGCAAGAAGAATTTGAGATATCGATTAGTCTCGACGATCAACCTGATTTGCAAAACATTTCTGATTTCTATCAAAAAGAAAATGGTAATTTTTGGATTGCGTTAGATGGAGACAAGGTAATCGGAACGATTGCAGCAATTGATATAGGTAATTGTCGATTAGCTCTTAGGAAAATGTTTGTTGCTGCTAATTATCGTGGTAAGCACGTTGGTACAGGCAATCAATTATTATACTCACTTTTAAGTTGGGCTAAAGCTAAAGATATTCAAGAAATATATTTGGGTACAACAGGAAAATTCAAAGCTGCTCACAGATTTTACGAGAAAAACGGGTTTATTGAGATTAATAAATCAGACTTACCAGCTACTTTCCCATTGATGCAAGTAGATACTAAGTTCTATAAATTAAGTTTAATGCCTAAGTCGCATGCAAAATAAAATCCGCCGCTGCCGTCAGCAGGGCGGACTCGAACCCCCGATTATATCAAGCTGGATAAATCCGCAGGCGACGATTGGGTTCATCGCCAAAGCTATTGGACTTCAGACGGTAGTGTTCAACCAATTCGTGCTGCATCTTACGCACTTTTGCAGAGCGGGGTAACAACTCCACCGGCTGTCCCTTGGGAATAACAATCTGCTCCACGGCGAGTCTAGCTTCTTCTAAGGCGTCCATCTCATCTTCACTGCCGCTTTGGGCAAAGAGGCCAAGTTCACGCTCACCAGTTATGCTGGGTTCTTCCATATCCAACAGACGTCGTAAGGCACGGGTCATCTGGGGGATAGTGTTGGCTTTAATCATGTGGATAGGCACCTGACGGACTCTAGCAATGTGCCGTAACTTAGAGTGGTTTTTTACGTGCGATCGCAATGCTAAAACCGCGTCAGCATTATCGATCTCCTTTGTTAATACCACTGGCAAGTTCAGCACCTGGAGTACCTGCTCTAGTTGGTGACGACTGACGCCATAAGGGTAAACGTGCAGCGGCAGATCTTCGCCATTCGGCCCCGATCTTTGACCAAGATAACCAAACTGCTCAGCCTGATCCAGGGATTCATCCAGCAATTGCTCAAACTCCCTTTCTCCTGATCCATCTAGGTTTCGCTCTGGGGAAAGTGGTACTAACTGTCCAGTTGCACGCCATCCATTTGACTGCATAGGAGAGTAGTTTGGTGCTTCTGTAGCTGCTGGCATCCCAGTTGGGAAGCTGGGTGCACGCGTAATCGTGACATTGCCGTCTTCATTAACAGTTCTAACTTGCGGAGAAGGTTGACGCCCCCTTAGTAAACTGTCCACTGTGTCAGCCACACTTTCATGCACAACCCAGCGCTGCCGTTCTAGCATTTCCACGGCAATCTCAAACGTCGGTGGGGCTTTACGTTCCAAAACTGTCTTCTGACTGCGCCGCCGTCTTGCCTCTTCATCTCCTAGTGTTACAGCCTGAATACCGCCAACCAAGTCAGACAGCGTTGGGTTTTTGATCAGATTTTCAATCTGGTTTCCGTGAGCAGTACCTACAAGCTGTACGCCGCGCTCGGCAATAGTACGTGCTGCCAAGGCTTCTAGTTCCGTCCCGATTTCATCAATCACGATGACTTCTGGCATATGGTTTTCAACGGCCTCAATCATCACTTGATGCTGGAGTTCGGGGCGAGCAACCTGCATTCGACGCGCTCGACCAATAGCTGGATGAGGTATATCCCCATCTCCAGCAATTTCGTTAGAGGTGTCGATAATCACTACACGTTTATTCAGGTCATCCGCTAAAACACGAGCAATCTCTCGCAGGGCAGTCGTTTTACCCACCCCTGGGCGACCCAGCATCAGAATCGACTGACCGGTTTCTACCAGATCGCGGATCATGGCAATCGTTCCGTAGACAGCCCGACCAACGCGACAGGTGAGGCCAATAACTTCGCCTGTCCGGTTTCTGATCGCACTGATACGGTGCAGAGTTTGGGCAATTCCTGCCCGGTTATCCCCGCCAAAGTGACCCACTCGCTGAATGCAATAGCTCAGTTGTTCACTGGAAACCGCTGTCTCGGAAAGATACTCTGCTGCCAACGGGAAGCGGGCTTCTGGGCGACGACCCAAATCCATCACAACTTCAATCAAAATGTCCCGTTGCGGGTGAGCCTCTAATACCTGTCTGATATCTAGTGGCAAGATATCCAATATTTTCTGGAGATCGTCTGTAATCGGCATGCTTGCTACAGTGACTTTTTCAAAGATCGCGAGAAGGCGGGGGTGCGAGAGCGCGTTTTTCACTCCCGCTAATAGCTATTTGCGTTGACTTGAGCTGGGAAACTAGAGAATTGGCAAGCGCTACGGCCTGCCAAAGCAAATCGGGATTTTCCTCCAAACGAACGGTCGCCATCAAACTGCCCTGATTCACCTCCATTTTTTCTAACTGATCGAGAATCGGTGACAGTAGAACCCGGGCGTAGCTACCGTAAGCAACACCGGAAATAGGAGGCAAGGGAGCAGGGGAGGCTCTTTCTGGAGCAGGGGAAGCAGGGGAAGATACGAGTTCACCCCCTGTCCCTGCTTCTCTTCTCCCCCTGCTCTCTTTAATCAGTCCCACTGCTTGAAGCTTGGCAACAGTGTAGCTGTTGGTGCCACCTGCTAACTGCACATATCCTGGTAATCCCGCTGCCAAGACTTTTTGGCCTAATTTCACCGCAGCCCTAGTAGTGCCATCACCAATATCACCACTCATGGGCCTGCCGTCAGTTTGCCAAATCAGGGGACAGGGGAGAGGGGCAATCAGGTCATGAAGGCTCCAAAGGTAGTCAATTAAGCTGTCTCCATCAGGGCAGCTGATGGCTACTAACTTGAGCTGGTTAACCCACGGTGCGATCGCTTTCCAGAGTCGCGCAAAAGCATCTAACCGGCCCACCTGTGTATGGATCTCAACTGCATCTACCCCAGTTGACAGCACTACAGGCGCGACCGCTTGCGGTGTTGACACATACGAGCGGGTGTAAATCAACTGGCTAGGGCATACCGGCAAACACCGACCACACCCGTAGCAGTGGTCTGCAACCACCCCAGAAAAATGTAGGGGCAGTGCCTTGTGCCTGCCCAGAAATTGGGGCAGTGCCTTGTGCCCACCCGATTCTGAGGGAGCGAGAGTTAATGCCTCTTCGTTGCGGTTAAAAACAATCGCTTGAGCGGGGCAAATGCTTTCGCAAGGACGGGGACACTCTGTTGGACACTCTGTTGGGTTAAATTCTGCTTTGCGGAAATGCGGGTCTTCGCCGTCGTTTAAGCTGACCATCAACCACGGCGATCCTGGTGGGCCAAATCCTCGCCTTTGTGCCTCAGCAGCCAACTCACTGGCAACTTTTAGGGCTTCTTGCGTCGCCACAATTACAGCTGAGTCAATTGCCACATCAATACAGTCAGCACCAGCCAGTGTGTAGGCTAAAGCTAAATTTCTAACCGCAGCAAGGTGTTGGAAACTGGCTCCGCAGATCAGCTTGAACCAGCGACCTTCCTTCAAAGAGCGTAGGGGATAGTAGGGATCAGTCACACTTCCATGCTAGTGTGCGACTGAAAAAATTAGGCAATTTAGCGGCAAATTTTATATTTTATGCTAGAGCTGGATTTTTTCCCAACCCGACTTACACGGCTTGGTAACTAGGTGAGAGTGTTTCTTTTAAAGGCATCCAACGAAAAACGCGATCGCTGCCTCTCTCCAGTGCCACTTTTACTCGTGGTTCTAGGCTAGGCAAAGTTGTTAGGTACTCCACTTCCTCGTCTGAAAGAATATGGCCTTCGATAATCCACAACACCAGCCCCTTTGATTTTGGCGGCAGCTGTTCCAACTGGTAGCTCACGATGGGCGGCAGATAGTAGACGTAGCCAACTGCCGCACCCTGACCAATACTTTTTTTCCCGAGGTGAGGAGGCCGAACTCCATGAATGCCGGTTAAATATGTAGCCAAGTCACCTAACCCTCGGGCTGAAATGTGTAGTGTGACGTAGCCAGCGGTACGTAGTCGGCGTTGATAACGGCCTTCGTAGCCTCCTTCAGGAGGTGCGTAGATCCCGAGAGCGCCTGACTTTTCCAAGTCACGAATCAGTTGCTTACCAGTAGTAATAAGTGCCATATAATTTCTTTGTACCCCACGTAAACATATCTTAATTGTTTGCTGCTGATCAACAAAGCAGGGGAACGCTAAAAAAACTTGTTTACTTAGTTGCCAAGATTAAAGCAATGGTTTAAACTTTTAGATCGTGACCAAAAAGCAAAACAAGTGTGCGAGGCACATCCGCTCAGAGTTGCCTGGTAGAGTTCTAGGTAATAGCCTGAATCACGGACCAGCCCGTCAGTGAAGCAGAAACAAGAGCAGCAATGCTAACTACTACAGCATTGCATAAGTCTTATCTGCTGGATACTAAGCGGTTTGCCGCTTAAGTCCTACTGATACCAGATACTGCAAGAGCAATTGCTCGAAATCCAGTATTGCTTCACAAAAACTTGCAGAAGCGTCTTCTTTGAGGGTGAAAGACAGCGGGAGCTTTCCTGCGAATTCATTACCGTTCAAATGAAAAGCGCCACTCTGGCTGACTTGGTGATGAAGTTAGGGAGCGGTCGCGCGGATATCACCACACGACTTCGATCCAGTTCTAATTCAATCGCGTAAAAGGAGAACCAGTTACTGTGTCTGTAGGTATCCTCGGCACCAAGCTGGGCATGACTCAAGTGTTTGATAGCTCAGGAAGAGCAATTCCTGTGACGGTTGTTCAAGCCGGTCCATGCACCATTACACAGATTAAAACGAAACAGACTGATGGTTACTCTGCCATCCAGGTTGGATTTAAGGAAGTGAAGCCAAAGGCTCTTAACAAGCCTAAGCTAGGTCACCTCGCTAAATCCTCTGCCCCAGCATTGCGTCACCTACGTGAGTATCACTTAGATAACACTGGTGAATTTGCTACGGGCCAGGAGATCAAGGCAGATATTTTTACTCCAGGTCAAACTGTAGATGTAGTTGGTACGAGTATTGGTCGCGGCTTTGCTGGCTATCAAAAACGGCATAACTTTGGCCGGGGACCGATGTCCCATGGTTCCAAAAATCACCGAGCGCCCGGTTCCATTGGTGCTGGTACTACGCCAGGTCGTGTATATCCAGGTAAACGGATGGCGGGTCGTTTGGGTGGTAAGCGAGTCACGATTCGTAAACTGACCGTGGTGCGAGTAGACCCGGAACGTAACTTGTTGCTGATCAAGGGAGCCGTTCCCGGTAAGCCCGGTGCCTTGCTGAGTATCGTACCTGCAAAGCAAGTAGGGAGATAGAACGTGATGGTTGAGTGTGTAGTACAAAACTGGCAAGGGGAAGAAGTCGGGCAGGCAACGCTGGATTTACGGGTTGCTAAAAAAGAGAGCGCTGCCGATATTGTGCATCGAGCGTTGGTGCGACAAATGACCAATGCACGACAAGGAACAGCTAGCTCAAAAACCCGTGCTGAGGTTCGTGGGGGTGGTCGCAAGCCCTGGCGACAAAAAGGAACGGGTCGTGCCAGGGCTGGATCGATTCGTTCGCCACTGTGGCGTGGTGGTGGAGTTATCTTTGGTCCGAAGCCGAGAGACTACGAACTCAAGATGAACCGCAAAGAGCGGCGTCTAGCACTGCGAACCGTGCTTTTTAGTCGCACAGACGACATGATTGTGGTAGAGGACTTTGCCGAGCAGCTACCCCGGCCTAAAACAAAGGAATTAATGGCAGCAATCGCCCGTTGGGGGGTTGAACCGGAAGCCAAAGTTCTATTGATCTTGACTGAGCGAGAAGAAACAATTTATTTGTCAGCCCGTAATATTGCCAAACTCAAGCTGATCTCGGCTACCCAGCTGAACGTTTATGATTTGCTGAACGCTGACAAGATTGTAACTACGGCATCTGCCCTTGAGAAGATTCAGGAGGTCTACAGTGACTAACTTTGACCCCCGCATGCTGCCAGACTTAGTGCGTCGCCCGATTGTGACCGAGAAGGCAACTAGGCTGATGGAGGAGAACAAATACACTTTTGAAGTGACTCCCCAAGCGACTAAACCAGAAATCAAAGCGGCAATTGAAAGCTTGTTTGATGTCAAGGTGGTACAAGTTAATACCCATCGACCACCACGCAAAAAGCGTCGGGTTGGCAAGTTTTTGGGTTATAAGCCCCAATACAAACGAGCCATTGTCACTTTAGCCCCAGGAGACGAAGATACGCTCCGTAAGGCTCTATTCCCAGAAGTTTAGGGTGATCGCCTTATATCAGGTTTCCCCTACTCGCTCCCTACTCCCTACTCCCTTTTTTACTTATGGGTACTCGCTCTTATCGACCATATACCCCCAGTACTCGCCAATGTACTATCTCAGATTTTGCTGAGATTACAAAGAGCGGACCAGAGCCATCGCTAACCGAATCAGTCCATCGCCCTAAAGGTCGTAACAATCGTGGCGTAATTACCAGCCGTCGTCGGGGTGGGGGTCACAAGCAACTTTACCGGATAATCGACTTTAAGCGCGATAAGCACAATATTCCGGCAAAAGTAGCAACGATTGAATACGACCCAAATCGTAACGCCCGGATTGCTTTGGTGTACTACCAAGATGGGGAAAAACGGTACATTCTCCATCCAGCCGGATTGAAGGTGGGAACAATAATTATTTCCGGTCCCGACGCACCCTTTGAGGATGGCAACGCCTTACCCTTAAGCAGAATTCCTTTGGGTACGACAGTTCACAACGTGGAACTGACTCCAGGTCGCGGCGCTCAAATGGTCCGCTCTGCTGGTGCTAGTGCTCAAGTGGTGGCAAAAGAAGGTGACTACGTCACCCTGAAGCTGCCATCTGGCGAAGTTCGGCTGTTCCGTCGTGATTGCTACGCCACAATTGGTCAAGTTGGTAACCTTGATGCCAGGAACCTCAGTCAGGGCAAAGCTGGTCGAAACCGTTGGAAAGGACGCCGCCCCAAGGTGAGAGGCAGTGTGATGAACCCGGTTGACCATCCCCATGGTGGTGGTGAGGGCAGGGCACCGATTGGCAGACCAGGACCAGTAACTCCGTGGGGCAAGCCCACTTTAGGTGCGAAGACACGTAAGCCGAAGAAACCGAGCAACTCCTTAATTGTGCGTCGTCGCCGTAAAACCTCCAAACGGAGTCGAGGCGGTCGGGAAAGTTAGTGCCCCTCCCCCCTGACTTCAGACAACTTAGTTTCAACTAAAAGACTATGGCTCGTTCTCTTAAAAAAGGTCCTTTCATTGCCGATAGTTTGCTCAGCAAGATTGAAAAGCTGAACGCTAGAGGTGAAAAGCAAGTGATCAAAACCTGGTCTCGGGCTTCGACGGTTTTGCCACTGATGGTTGGTCATACTATCGCCGTTCACAACGGGCGCCAGCATGTGCCGGTTTATTTGACTGAGCAGATGGTTGGACACAAGTTGGGCGAATTTGCTCCTACCCGGACCTTTCGAGGTCACTCTAAAAGTGACAAAAAGGCAGGGAGATAAAGGAGAAATTTATGGCTACTGATACCACTGAAGTCAAGGCGATCGCCCGCTATATCCGGATGTCTCCCTTCAAGGTTCGTCGCGTCCTTGATCAAATCCGAGGCCGATCATACCGGGAAGCGCTAATCATCCTAGAGTTCATGCCCTACCGAGCCTGTGAGCCAATTCTCAAGGTACTGAGAAGCGCTGTTGCCAATGCTGAGCATAACGCTGGCCTAGCACCCGAGAACCTGAAGATCACTCAAGCTTACGCTGATCAAGGCCCCGTGATGAAACGCTTTCAACCTAGAGCTCAAGGTCGCGCCTACCAAATTCGTAAGCCGACCTGTCACATCACCGTTGCCGTTGGTAGTAGTGAGGAGTAATCTTCACCCCTCACCCCTCTCTCTAAAAGGACGCATTTGTGGGACAGAAAATTCATCCAATCGGTTTCCGCCTAGGTATTACTCAGGAGCATCATTCCCGTTGGTTTGCCGATCATGATCGTTATCCAGAACTTTTGCAAGAAGACTACAAGCTTCGTCGCTATATAGAAACAAAGCTGGGTCGCCTCTCCGCCAATAATGCCGGGATCTCTGAGGTGCGGATTGAGCGCAAAGCAGACCAAATCGATTTGGAGATCCACACAGCTCGACCGGGTGTTGTAGTAGGTCGAGGTGGAACCGGCATCGAATCGTTGCGAATTGGACTTCAGGAAGTACTTGGCAGTAACCGCCAAATTCGCATTAACGTCGTTGAAGTTCCAAGGGTTGATGCTGATGCTTACCTGATGGCTGAATACATTGCTCAACAGCTAGAGCGCCGCGTTTCCTTCCGACGAGTCGTGCGCCAATCAATCCAGCGAGCTCAAAAGGCTGGTGTCCAGGGCATCAAAATCCAAGTGGGTGGTCGGCTTAATGGGGCAGAAATTGCCCGAACAGAATGGACCCGTGAGGGGAGGGTACCCTTGCATACCTTGCGGGCTGACATTGACTACGCCTACTGCACGGCTCAAACTGTCTACGGTATTCTCGGTGTCAAAGTGTGGATTTTTAAGGGAGAAATTATTCCTGGACAAATAGAACAACCAGCACCTGGAGCCGCTCAACCTCGTCGCCGTCAACAACAACGCCGACGCCAGCAGTTTGAAGACCGCTCGAATGAAGGCTAAGTCATGTTAAGTCCCAGAAGAACTAAATTTGCAAACGCAGATGAACGCGGATGGACGCAGATAAAGAAGGCTAAGTCATGTTAAGTCCCAGAAGAACTAAATTTGCAAACGCAGATGAACGCGGATGGACGCAGATAAAGAAGGCTAAGTCATGTTAAGTCCCAGAAGAACTAAATTCCGCAAACAACAGCGCGGACGGATGCAAGGTCTGGCCACCAGAGGCAGCACGCTCAACTTTGGCGATTTTGGTCTCCAAGCTTTGGAGCCAGTTTGGATGACTTCTCGTCAAATTGAGGCTAGTCGTCGGGCTATGACCCGTTATATCCGTCGAGGTGGCAAAATCTGGATTCGCATTTTTCCTGATAAGCCCGTGACAATGCGTCCAGCTGAAACCCGTATGGGTTCTGGTAAAGGATCTCCTGAATATTGGGTGGCTGTGGTAAAGCCAGGGCGGATTCTGTTTGAAATCGCCGGTGTTTCCGAAGAAATCGCCCGCGAGGCTATGCGTTTAGCTTCCCATAAGCTACCAATCAAAACCAAGTTTATTATGCGCGACCAGCAGCAGGTGTAGGTTATGCCTCTTCCCAAAATTGAAGAAGCCAGAGATTTAAGCGATGAAGAGCTGGCTGAGCAAATTCTTGCCTTTAAAAAGCAACTATTCCAGTTGCGGTTGCAACAAGCAACTCGGCAGTTAGATAAGCCGCACCAGTTCAAGCACGCTAAGCACCGGCTGGCACAATTACTGACCGTGGAACATGAGCGGAAATATTTAGCAGCAACCACGCAGAACCAGCCGGTTACTGAACAAGAGTAGGTAGGTATGGCAATCAAAGAAAGAATTGGCTTGGTGGTGAGTGACAAAATGGACAAAACAGTTGTAGTTGCCATTGAAAACCGCGCTCCCCATCCCAAGTACGGCAAGATTGTGGTGAAAACCCAGCGATATAAGGCTCACGATGAGGAAAATAAGTGTCACACGGGTGATCGCGTCCGCATTCAGGAGACTAGACCTTTGAGTCGAACCAAACGCTGGGTTGTGACGGACATTCTTAGTAGTGCTACCACTAACTAGACCTCAGGGAGACAAACCGTGATTCAACCCCAGTCTTACCTTAATGTCGCGGACAATAGCGGCGCCCGAAAATTAATGTGCATCCGCGTCATGGGCGCAGGTAACCGGCGTTATGGCAATGTGGGTGATGTAATTATCGCCGTTGTGAAAGACGCCATTCCTAACATGGCAGTCAAAAAGTCGGATGTAGTGCGGGCAGTGATCGTCCGTACCCGTAAAGGTTTAAACCGAGATAGTGGCATGAGTATTCGCTTTGACGATAATGCCGCTGTAATTATCAACGCCGATGGAAATCCGAGGGGAACGCGGGTGTTTGGACCAGTTGCACGGGAACTACGCGACAAAAACTTTACTAAAATTGTGTCCTTAGCTCCAGAGGTACTCTGATGTCACGGAATCAAGCGGATCAGCCCCAAAGATACAAGATGCACGTCAAAACCGGTGATACTGTTCAAGTGATTGCTGGCAAAGATAAAGGTAAAGTCGGCGAAATCGTGCAGACGTTGCCCAAGCGCAGTTCGGTAATCATCAAAGGCGTTAATGTCAAGACCAAGCACGTAAAGCCCCAGCAAGAAGGTGAATCAGGCCGCATCGTCACTATGGAAGCGCCGATTCATAGCTCCAACGTTATGCTTTATTCCACCAAGCAAAACATTGCTAGCCGGATCTGCTACACCTTTAACGAACAAGGCCGTAAGGTGCGGATGCTGAAGAAAACTGGTGAGATTATTGATAAATAAAAGCCAGAAGACACTGGTTAAGTGTTTCCTGACTCTTCTACAATTCCCTGACCAAGCCCAGGGATACTTAGGACAACAAAACTATGGCAACACGACTCAAGAATCTGTACGCAGAAGCAATTGTCCCAAAACTGATGGATCAGTTTCAATATACCAATATCCATCAAGTGCCTAAGCTAGTGAAAATCTCGGTGAACCGAGGCTTAGGGGAGGCAGCTCAAAATGCCAAATCCCTTGATGCGTCTTTGAATGAAGTTGCTCTGATTACCGGTCAAAAACCAGTAGTGACACGGGCAAAAAAGGCGATCGCTGGCTTTAAAATCCGCCAAGGTATGCCCGTGGGCCTTATGGTCACCCTGCGGGGAGAGCGGATGTACGCCTTTCTCGACCGACTGGTCAGTCTGGCCTTACCCCGAATTCGAGACTTTCGTGGCGTTAATCCTAAAAGCTTTGACGGTCGCGGCAATTATACCCTCGGTGTTAGAGAGCAGCTGATTTTTCCAGAAGTCGAGTACGACAGAGTTGACCAGGTCCGTGGCATGGACATTTCCATCATCACCACAGCCAAAAACGATGAAGAAGGCCGCGCCTTACTTAAAGAAATGGGAATGCCTTTTCGGGAGCAATAAATTCATAAAGAGGAAACGATGGCGGCTAACGACACAATTGCAGATATGCTGACGCGCATCCGCAATGCCAATATGGCGCGGCATCAAACTACAGAAGTGCCAGCAACGAAGATGACCCGCAGCATTGCTAAGGTACTTCAGCAGGAAGGCTTTATTGCTGAAGTTGAAGAGGTAGGAGAAGGGGTGAAGCGAAATCTGGTGCTTGCCCTTAAGTATAAGGGGAAGAATCGCCAACCGCTGATCACTGCCTTAAAGCGGATCAGTAAGCCTGGATTGAGGGTTTACTCAAATCGAAAAGAATTACCACGGGTATTAGGCGGCATCGGTATTGCCATTGTTTCCACATCAAGTGGGATCATGACCGACCGGGAAGCGCGACGTCAAGGTGTGGGTGGTGAAGTTCTGTGTTATGTCTGGTAGGAGTCAGGAGGAGCCAGTTGCGTGGGCGGTGAGACGGTGAGTCCAGTCCTGATAGGAGGGTTTCCGACGCCAGTCCCCTACGGAGGGAAACCCTCCTTCTTTCTCTGGCTCCTCAGCGGGCGATCGCAATTGCTCGTTGGGGTCCCCCGACTTGAGGAGCCAGCGCCGTGCGGGGGTTCCCGAGGCAGTTGCACAAAGAAGGGTTTCCCGACTTGAGCAAACTGCCGTCCCGTTGAGGAGCCAGCCCCGTGCGGGGGTTCCCCCCGTTGAGGGGACTGGCGTGGGAGTGGCGTGAGACTGGCGTCAAACTGGCGTTCAGAACGGTTTTGCTGAGTTCTGAATTGCTGAATGGATTCTTAAGGAGTAGTGATTTATGTCTCGAATTGGTAAAAGTCCAATTAGCATCCCTAACAAAGTTACCGTTACGATTGACGGGTCACACGTTGTTGTTAAGGGCCCCAAGGGCGAACTCTCTCGTGTGCTGCCATCAGCAGTCACAGTCGAGCAGGAGGGAGAATCTTTGCTGGTTAAACGGCGGGATGAATCCCGCACCTCCCGACAGCTGCACGGTCTGTCCCGGACGCTGGTCGCCAACATGGTTCAGGGAGTGTCCCAAGGGTTTCAGCGTCGTCTCGAAATCCAGGGAGTTGGTTACCGAGCACAAGTCCAAGGCCGCAACCTGACCTTAAACGTGGGATATAGCCATCAGGTGCAGATTTCACCGCCAGAAGGAGTTCAGCTAGCGGTTGAAACTAACACCAATGTGATTGTGAGTGGCTTTGATAAAGAAAAGGTAGGCAACATCGCCGCTCAGATTCGAGCTGTTCGCCCACCAGAACCCTACAAAGGTAAAGGGATTCGCTATGCAGGTGAAGTGGTTAGACGTAAAGCTGGTAAGGCAGGTAAGAAGTAGAAATGAAGCTTAGTCGTAGAGAATCAAAGCAGCGTCGGCATCGTCGTATTCGTGGTGCAGTTGACGGCTCCCCAGAACGTCCAAGATTAGCAGTTTTCCGTTCGCATCAGCATATTTATGCTCAGGTGATTGATGATACTCAGCATCAAACTCTGGTGGCGGCCTCGACCATAGACCCAGCTCTTAAATCGTTAGCAACGGGTGGTAACTGTGATGCTTCGGCTCAAGTTGGAAAGTTAATTGCCCAAAGGGCGATCGACAAAGGCATATCAAAAGTCGTGTTTGACCGCGGCGGCAACCTCTACCATGGTCGTGTGAAAGCACTAGCCGAGGCTGCACGCGAAGCTGGGTTAGATTTTTAAAAGGGGCATTCATTATGGCAACTCGAAAGCAACGCAACAAGGAAAAAGAAATCAACTGGCAAGAACGTGTCATTCAGATCCGACGGGTAAGCAAGGTAGTCAAAGGTGGTAAAAAACTTAGCTTCCGGGCGATTGTCGTGATTGGAAATGAGCGCGGTCAAGTCGGCGTTGGAGTTGGTAAGGCTGGAGATGTGATTGGGGCTGTCCGTAAAGGAGTAGCCGACGGCAAAAAACATCTAATTGACGTCCCCCTCACCAAGTCAAACTCCATTCCCCATCCGATCAATGGTATTGGTGGCGGTGCGAAAGTGATGATGCGCCCAGCAGCACCAGGAACCGGTGTGATTGCCGGTGGTGCAGTGCGAACTGTACTGGAGTTGGCTGGCGTTCGCAACATCTTAGCTAAGCAGCTAGGTTCAAACAATCCGCTCAACAATGCCAGAGCTGCCGTCAATGCCCTCTCCACCCTACGCACCTTTGCCGAAGTGGCCGAAGAGCGCGGTATTCCAATTGAAAATCTTTATGCCTAATAACAAGGAGTCAGAAGTCAGGAGTCAGAAGGAAAAAAACATTTTGACCTGTAGGCAAGATGAATTCTTCCTCCTCATCTCCTGACTCCTGACTCCTCATCTCCTGACTTCTTACAAACCATTACCCAACTGTTCACTTATGAGATTAAACGATGTTAAGCCTCAAAAAGGCTCGAAGAAGCGTCCCCGTCGTGTGGGTCGAGGAATCGCTGCTGGTCAAGGCGCTAGTTGTGGTCTCGGTATGCGTGGACAAAACTCGCGTTCCGGTGGCGGCACTAGACCAGGTTTTGAGGGAGGTCAACAGCCGCTTTACCGCCGTATACCCAAGTTAAAGGGCTTTCCACTCATTAATCGAAAACATTACATTACGATTAATGTTAGTAAGCTAGCCTCAATTTCTGCTAATACAGACGTAACGCTGGCATCTCTAAAAGCGGCAGGCATTGTTACCACTGCCAAAGGACAACTGAAAATTTTGGGGGATGGAGAATTGAACGTCCCGCTTAAGGTTCAAGCGTCTGCTTTTACAGCAGCAGCCCGCAGCAAGATTGAGGCAGCAGGTGGGACTTGTGAAGTCGTAACTTGACCCCTCTCATTAAAAAGGTAGTCCCTTTATGATTAGTCGAGATAAAGCCCCAACGGCTCAGGAAACTTTCATGCAGATGGCGCAAGCAGCTGGGCTGAGAGGCCGGTTGCTTGTTACTGTTGGTATCTTAATTTTGGCCCGCCTTGGCGTTTATTTGCCGGTACCGGGGATTAATCGAGAGCAGTTTGCTCAGGCAGCCCAAAATAATGGCCCATTATTCGGCTTGTTGAACATTTTCTCCGGTGGAGGGCTTTCTACCCTCGGAATTTTTGCCTTGGGAATTTTGCCTTATATCAATGCCTCGATCATTATCCAATTGCTAACTGCTGCCATCCCATCTTTGGAAAATTTCCAGAAAAATGAAGGGGAAGCTGGACGACGTAAAATTTCTCAAATTACACGTTATGTAGCTTTAGGATGGGGGATCATTCAAAGTATCTTTATTGCAGCAATTTGGGTCAGACCGTATGCGCTGCACCCAGGACCTATTTTCGTTGCTGAGACAGCGATCGCCCTCACAGCTGGCTCAATGTTTGTCATGTGGGCATCAGAGCTAATCACAGAGCGTGGTGTCGGTAACGGTGCTTCGCTTTTGATTTTTGTCAACATTGTGGCGTCACTTCCGAAATCCTTGGGAGATACTATCACCCTGGCAACTACTGGCGGTCGGGAAACGGCAGGGCGTGTTATCGTTCTGCTGCTGGTTTTCCTAGTTACTATTGTCGGCATCGTATTTGTGCAAGAAGGAACTCGCAACATTCCGATCATTTCAGCGCGGCGTCAAGTGGGTCGTAAGCTTTATCAGGAGCGGAGTAGCTACTTACCCCTGCGATTGAACCAAGGAGGCGTGATGCCGATCATTTTTGCCTCTGCCGTCCTGGTTATACCAACTTCTTTAGCTAGTTTCACCAAGAACCCAATTTTGCTCAAAATCGCTAATAACTATCTCAACCCGGCTGGTTCTACACCCTGGCTCTATGCGCTGTTCTACTTCGTCTTAATTGTTTTCTTCAGCTACTTCTATGCGTCCCTAATTGTCAACCCAGTGGATTTGGCGCAGAACTTGAAGAAGATGGGTTCTAGCATTCCCGGCATTCGTCCAGGCAGGACTACCAGTGAATATGTAGAACGGGTATTGAATCGGTTGACTTTATTGGGAGCTGTCTTTCTTGGCTTGGTTGCTATTGTTCCCACTGCCGTTGAAAGCGCTGTTGGAGTGCCTACCTTTAGAGGGTTGGGTGCTACCTCACTGTTGATTTTGGTTGGTGTTGCAATTGATACAGCTAAACAAGTCCAAACCTACGTTATTTCTCAGCGCTATGAAGGAATGGTGAAACAGTAGTGACGCGATTGATCTTCTTGGGACCGCCAGGAGCTGGTAAGGGAACTCAAGCCAAAAACCTAGCTCATCATTGGAATATTTCCCACATCTCAACCGGTGACCTTTTGCGCAATGCCGTCCGAGAACATACTCCTCTTGGTCTCCAGGCACAGTCCTACCAAGAGCGTGGTGAACTCGTTCCCGATCAACTCGTGCTGGACTTAATGCAGGAGCGCCTCAGCCAACCAGATAGCGAATCCGGTTGGATTCTAGATGGCTTTCCCCGTAACCTACCCCAAGCCGGATTTTTAAATGATTTACTGCAAAAACTGGCTCAGAAATGTGATTGTGTAGTCAATCTAGAAGTACCAGATGATGTTGTAGTCGCGCGCCTGCTTGGACGTGGAAAAAAAGAAGGGCGAGCAGATGATACTGAAGAGGTTATTCGTCGACGGTTAGAAGTTTACCGCGAACAAACGGCACCCTTAATTGAGTATTATCGCGAACGCCAGCAGCTGGTTTCGGTCAACGGTAACCAATCGCCGCAAGAAGTTACTGACGAACTACAAAACGTCATTCATTCCTGAAGCAAAGGTAGGGGGAGACCCCTCTCCCCCTACCTTTTTTGATAAGATATATTAATGGTCAGCTGAAATGGCAAAAAAGCTGTGATGCATTTTGAATTTGAAAAGCAGCTGCTAATAGAGCTGTCTGTTGAGTTGAGGAATAGACAAATTGTCTAAGCAAGATTTGATTGAGATGGAAGGCACGGTGACCGAGTCGTTGCCTAACGCTATGTTTCGAGTTGATCTAGACAATGGCTTCAACGTTCTGGCTCACATTTCGGGCAAGATCCGCCGGAACTACATCAAAATTTTACCTGGTGATCGCGTCAAAGTCGAGTTGACCCCCTATGACTTGACGAAAGGAAGAATTACTTACCGGTTGCGTAAAAAGTAACGGGTAAAGTTTCTTGAAGATAAATGTCATGTTATGTCATTTAAAGGCACTGACTTGTGAACTCCACGCAATTATTGGTATAATACAGAATTTGTAGCCCCGCAGAAAAGGCATGAAAGTTAGAGCCTCAGTTCGAAAAATTTGTGAAAAGTGTAGCATCATTCGTCGTCGTGGGCGTGTGATGGTGATCTGTCCTAACCCAAAGCATAAGCAACGCCAAGGTTAGCTTCTCATAACGCTAATTCAAAACGAATGTCTTGCACGACATTAACATCAGATTTGCATGCAGCACTAGCAAGAGTAGGGAGAGAATAAAGTGGCACGGATTGCCGGGGTAGATCTGCCGCGTGACAAACGCATCGAAATTGGTCTGACTTACATATACGGAATTGGACTATCACGGTCAAAAGAAATTTTGGCCACTACGGGAGTGAATCCAGATGTCCGCGTCAAAGATTTGAGTGATGTTGATGTTACCGCTCTGCGAGGGGCGGTGGAAACGAACTATCAAGTTGAAGGAGACTTAAGGCGTTTGGAATCAATGTCGATCAAGCGACTGATTGACATCGGTACCTACCGTGGTCGCCGCCATCGCATGGGTCTACCAGTGCGTGGGCAGCGAACTCGTACTAATGCGCGAACCCGGCGTGGTAGACGCCAGACAGTAGCTGGAAAGAGAAAAGCACCAAGCGGGAAATAGTTTTCCTCCATTTCTAACGAAGCGATTTTTAGCTTATTCAACTCCTCTCTAATATGGCGCGACAACCAACAAAAAAATCCGGTACCAAGAAGCAAAAACGCAATGTACCCAACGGGATTGCTTATATTCAATCCACGTTCAACAACAGCATTGTAACCATTAGCGATCAAAACGGAGATGTAATTTCGTGGGCCTCCGCTGGCTCTAGCGGCTTTAAGGGTGCTAAAAAGGGAACTCCCTTTGCTGCCCAGACTGCTGCTGAGAGTGCGGGCCGTCGAGCTACCGAACAGGGTATGCGTCAAATTGAAGTCATGGTCAGTGGCCCTGGATCTGGACGAGAAACCGCCATCCGGGCGCTTCAAGGGGCAGGACTGGAAATTACGCTAATTCGTGATATTACCCCGATTCCTCACAATGGCTGCCGCCCACCCAAGCGCCGTCGAGTCTAAAACCTTATTCCCGGGCGGAGCAAACCTTAAAGTGTTGAGCATGTGCCGTTTGTGGCGTTTTCACCAGGAGCGATCGCTCCACATTGGGGTCAAATTCCGCTGGGCTTTTCAGTAAATTAGGGAGGCGTAAAGAGCGCTTTCTTTGGAAGCTAATAACAAGGGAGGTTACTCCGTGGCGCAGTTTCAAATTGAATGTGTTGAGTCTAACACTCAGGAAAATCGGAGTCAGTACAGTAAATTTGTCCTGGAGCCTCTTGATCGCGGTCAAGGCACGACGGTTGGTAACGCTTTAAGGCGTGTTTTACTGTCTAATCTAGAAGGCACAGCGGTAACAGCAGTTCGGATTGCGGGCGTTAGCCACGAGTTTGCTACGATTCCAGGGGTGCGAGAGGACGTGCTGGAGATTCTGATGAGAATGAAAGAAGTCGTCCTTAAAAGCTACTCCTCTCAACGGCAGATTGGTCGACTACTTGTTACCGGACCAATAACTGTTACTGCCGCTCACTTTGATTTGCCCTCAGAAGTGGAAGTGATCGATCCGAATCAGTACGTGGCAACCCTGGCTGATGGGGCAAAGCTGGAAATGGAATTTTGGATTGATCGGGGGAAGGGATATCGCACCGTCGAGCGCGGACGTGACGAATCCACGGCTTTAGACTTTCTCCAAATCGACGCGATTTTTATGCCGGTGCGCAAAGTGAACTACAGCGTGGAAGATGCCCGCGTTGATGGTTCGATGCAAAAAGACCGACTGCTCTTGGAGATGTGGACAAATGGCAGTATAAATCCCCAAGAAGCGCTCTCTGGAGCCGCCAACATACTGGTGGATCTATTCAACCCTTTGAAGGATATCTCCTTAGAGGCAATGAAGGACGAATTGCCATCGGATGACGATCCAACTAGTCAGATTCCAATTGAAGAACTGCAACTTTCGGTCAGAGCCTACAACTGTCTCAAGCGGGCGCAAGTCAACTCTGTAGCAGATTTGTTGGACTACACCCAAGAAGACTTGCTAGAGATTAAAAACTTCGGTCAGAAGTCGGCAGAAGAAGTGATTGAAGCCTTGCAGAAACGGCTAGGCATTACCCTGCCGCACGAAAAATCGTCGGCAAAACCCACATGAATGGAGAGAGAGTTACTTGTTATGCGTCACGGTTGTCGGATAAAAAAACTCGGTAAGCCAGCTGACCAGCGCCGCGCTCTTTTGCGGGCACTGACTACAGAACTGATTAGGCATGGTCGGATCACCACTACCAAAATACGGGCAAAGGTAGTCCGATCTGAGGCGGAAAAGATGATCACCTTAGCCAAAGATGGTTCTTTGGCAGCGCGCCGTCAAGCGCTCGGATATATCTACGATAAACAACTGGTCCATGCTCTGTTTGAGCAAGTTCCTAGTCGGTATGGGAATCGCTCAGGCGGTTACACCCGCGTCCTGCAAACTGTGCGTCGTCGGGGCGATAATGCCGAAATGGCGATCATTGAGCTTGTTTGAATCTGTTCTGAATCTGTTTTGTTAGAAGCCCCACCCTCATCAACTCAGCGAGTAGCCCTGGTAATCCAATACCTGGGTTCTCATTTTCATGGCTGGCAACGGCAAAAGGGACAACGCACCGTCCAAGAAGAGATAGAACAAGCACTATCTAAGGTCCTGGGTCGTCCCATGACACTACATGGGGCTGGTCGAACCGATACTGGAGTTCACGCTGCTGCCCAAGTAGCCCATTTTGACTCTGTCGGTCCAGTCCCAGCTGTTCGGTGGGCGGCAATTCTTAACAGTTATCTACCTAAAGATATATTGATTCGAGCCTCAGCTGCTGTCCCTAATCGCTGGCACTCTCGCTTTTGTGCCAGTTGGCGGCGGTATCGCTACACGCTCTACACTGACAGCCGACCGAACTTGTTTGTCCAACCCTTTAGTTGGCATTACTATTATGAACCGCTGGATGAATCTTTAATTCAGAGCGCTATGAACCCGCTGCTCGGCTACCATCACCTGGCGGCGTTTCAACGGGCAGGGTCGAAAAGATTACACTCCTGGGTGCAGGTGCAAGCAGCAGAGTGTTATCGCCAGGGACCGTTCCTCCAGATTGAAATTCAGGCAGATGGATTTTTATATGGCATGGTGCGGCTATTGGTAGGACTGCTAGTTCAGGTGGGTTCTCGTCAGCGATCGCCCGATAGCTTCACTCAAATTTGGACTGAACAGCGCCGTGAAGAGGTGAAGTACGCGGCACCAGCTCATGGGTTGTGCCTATTGCGAGTAGGCTATCCAGAATTTCCCTTTCCTCCAGAAGTTTGGCATGACACACTGCCCAAGTTCGTCTTGCCCACGGCAACCGATTATAGAGGAGGGGGAGATGGGGAGATGGGGAGATGGGGGAGCCAGGCTGCGGAGGGCTGTGCCGTCCGCAGAACTGGCGTTGATGGGGAGCAATCCAATTACCGCCGCCCCCCCATCCCCTCTCGCTGAGCAATAAATCCTCCCCTACATAACCGAGTTTTTATCAGGATATCAAAACCCCAATGAACAAGACTTACCTTCCTCCCTTAGATTCCCTTGAGCGTGAATGGTATGTGGTAGACGCCACTGACCAAAGGCTCGGTCGCCTAGCAAGCGAAATTGCCATGATCCTGAGAGGGAAAAATAAACCCGAATATACGCCGCACATGGATACAGGTGGCTTTGTAATTGTCGTTAATGCCGATAAGGTAGTAGTGACAGGAAAAAAACGCAGCCAGAAGCTCTACCGTCGCCATTCTGGGCGACCAGGTGGGATGAAGATGGAAACCTTCAGTTCTCTGCAAGCTCGTTTGCCAGAAAGAATTGTTGAACGCGCGGTAAAGGGTATGCTGCCCAAGAATAGTCTGGGGCGGCAACTATTTACTAAGCTCAAAGTTTACGCTGGTACAGACCATCCACACGAAGCCCAAAAACCCCAAGAATTAAAAATTAATACAATTCCAGGAGAACCTAAATAATGCAAGCAGCAGACACCAACGGTCGTGCCATGTACATAGGCACAGGTCGTCGTAAATGTTCGGTAGCACGGGTGCGCCTGGTTCCAGGTAGCGGTCAGCTGATTGTAAATGGCAAGCCTGGAGACCTGTACTTCCAATTCAACGCTGGCTACCTCTCAGTCGCCAAGGCACCGCTCGAAACCTTGGGACTAGAAAATGAATATGACATTTTGGTCAAAGCCCACGGTGGCGGCTTGACAGGGCAATCGGACTCAATTCGCTTAGGAGTGGCCCGAGCCCTGTGTCAGCTAGACCCAGACAACCGTCCGCCTCTAAAAACCGAAGGCTACCTCACCCGAGATCCACGGGCGAAAGAGCGCAAGAAATACGGTTTGCACAAGGCTCGGAAGGCACCGCAGTTCTCAAAACGATAGAAGAAAAGAAGTCAGGAGTCAGGAGTCAGAATGGCTCTTTATTGGAGTAGTGGTTAACTCTCGGCTTCAAGAGACTGGATTTGGGCAGATAAAAATAGAGAAGATCTGCATCTTGAGCGAAACCTCTAGATTTATCTACAAATTTCTCCTAACTCCTGACTTCTGACTCCTGACTTCTGTTGATGGTTGAAAGCTAGAATATATATAGATTAATGAGATTTTCAAGGAGAAAAAAATGGCTAAACCTGATCTTCATCCCAAGTGGTACCCAGAAGCCAAAGTTTACTGTAATGGCGAAGTTGTGATGACAATCGGCTCTACTAAACCAGAACTACATGTTGATGTCTGGTCTGGCAACCACCCATTCTACACTGGCACCCAGAAGATTATCGACACCGAAGGGCGAGTTGAGCGCTTCCTGCGTAAATACGGAATGATGGAAGCCGAGCCTCAGGCCGAAGCAACAGAAGACAAAGAAAAGTAGGGCGGTCAAGAAGAGTTCTGCTTTTTTAGTCACCCTATTATCTTGATGAAGCGATCGCTGCCATGGCTGAAACCTACCTGCTGAATAAATTAAAATCCGTCGAGCAAACCTACAACGAGTTGACCCGCCGCTTGGCTGATCCGGATATTGCCACTAACCCTTCTGAGTTTCAACGGGTAGCGAAGTCGCGTTCTTCCCTAGAAGAAGTGGTCAATACTTATGAGACTTGGAAAAACACCCAGGAAGACTTGGTAGGGGCCCGTCAGGTGTTGAAGGAAGCAGCGAGTGATCCAGAAATGCAAGAAATGGCAGCGCTGGAGGTTGCAGACTTAGAGGCAAAGCTGGAACAGCTTGAAACTCGTTTGAAATTCCTGCTCTTACCCCGTGATCCGAATGATGACAAGAACATCATGCTGGAAATCCGGGCGGGAACCGGTGGCGACGAAGCGAGTATCTGGGCAGGGGATTTGGTGCGGCTCTACTCGCGCTATGCCGAAAGCCAACACTGGAAGGTTAAGTTGGTGAGTGAATCGCTAGCTGAAATGGGCGGCTTTAAAGAAGCGATTCTGGAAATTCAGGGCGACCAAGTTTACAGCAAGCTGAAGTTTGAAGCTGGAGTCCATCGAGTGCAGCGAGTACCAGTAACTGAGGCTGGAGGACGGGTTCACACCTCCACGGCAACAGTGGCGGTAATGCCAGAGGTGGATGATGTAGAAATCCACATAGACCCAAAAGATATTGAAATGACTACAGCCCGTTCTGGTGGTGCAGGAGGGCAAAACGTCAACAAGGTGGAAACAGCGGCTGACCTCTACCACAAGCCAACCGGTATTCGCATCTTCTGTACAGAAGAGAGAAGTCAACTGCAAAACAAAGAACGAGCGATGCAGATCCTCCGTGCCAAGCTTTATGAAATGAAGTTACGTGAACAACAAGAGTCAGTGACTTCGATGCGGCGATCGCAGGTTGGCACAGGGTCGCGTTCAGAAAAAATTCGCACCTACAATTACAAAGACAACCGCGCCACCGATCACCGTCTGAATCAAAACTTCTCGCTCACCCCAGTTCTGGAAGGTGACTTGGAGCCAATATTTCAGTCGTGTATTTCTCAAGACCAGCAGGAACGCTTGGCAGAGTTAGCTTCCTCTACAAGCTAGGACTTAAGCTGCTGCTCTTAGATAACACTCACAGTTTTCTAGGGTGATCGCGATCGCATCCGACATCTCCAGCGGATACGGATAATAGTCCAGCTCATACTGGATATAGCCCACGATTCTGTAAAATTCCTTTAGGGTGTAGCAAGCGTTAATCAGCCGTTCCACTTCCGCTTGCCAACGGGCAAAAATCCGATAGCTGAAAAAGGAACTGCACACGTTTCCTTTTTCATCCCACCAAGAGATACACAACTGATACTTCAGGTAGTGTATCTTCTTTACAGTTTTAACGAGAATACCAAGTGGTTTAAGTGCTTGGCTTATCTCCTTGTTGCTAAGATGCCAATTTTCAGGGCTGATTTTATTAGCAGATATCAGGCTTCGGCCTTTCCGACGATATTGACGAATCTTGCGGGTCTTACGAGCCATGACGCTACTCCACCTGTTATTCGACTGGAGACTCAAAAATTTAGTCGCCTAGAAACCCCACCAAAACATTGTTTTGGCAGCTGAAGACCTTTGATCTAGAGGTCTTTTCCTCCTCCTATTAAAGCATGATTTTAGCAAATCAGCAATCAAAGTTGTCAGTGAAAATTGAAAATTAAAATTATCAAGCTATAAATACATATTTCTAAATTGACAAGTAAACTTGAAAAGGCAGTTGAGTAGCTACCCAGCAGTGAATACAGAAGGTAGGGAGAAACTGATTGAAGTCATTAAACTAGCTCGTGGCTCGATGAGTCAGCGAGCGTTTGGCAAGCTTTTGGGGGTTTCTGCTACTGCTGTTCAGTTGTGGGAAAAGGGCATAAATGTACCGGATACCGAAAATTTGGCGAAGATAGCAGCGAGATCCGGCTACAAATTAGAGGATATCCTCGGCCACTTGGAGGGAAAGCCAGTATCAGAAGCCTCTGAGTTGAGCCTAATTCTCAGACAAATCAAGTATATGCCTCTTGGTCAAGTGGCGATGATCGTTCAAGCCGCCGCAGAGCGAATTGCTGCTGAGTCTTCGGGGGATAAAGCAAAAGCAAGCTGAATATTGAGCGTTTTTTTGCGTAGGCAAGAGCAATCCGCTGTTCTATCGCCCTCTAAGCCTCGCACTTAATTTTATGCGCTTGCGCGGTGCCTACACTGGGCTTAGCCTAAATTCTATTAATCGAGGGGTTTAAGATCCGGAGCAACCCAGGATTGACGAGCTTCCCATGACATTATCAGTCCTTGGCTGTAATATTCACGGAAAAGACTTTTTTGGTTTCCGTAAGCCAGAATAAATTCATTGACAAGCTTACAGACAGAGGAGTTGGGGTCGGCACTAGCTAGGAAGCGACGCGCTATGCTTACCCAGAAGAGAGTCAAAGTCTCGTGATATCCACTGTTTTTGGTTGTCTGGATACCTTTGCTATTGTTGTAAAGCTGAATCCCTAGACGGATACGTGCCGTTGCTTCTGGCTCAAAAAACTGAGACAGGTACCACACAGCAACAGTGAGGTGGGCAGGATGGTTCCAGTTCACTAGGGGCAACGTACAGGTTTCAAATTGCTGCACTAGCGCGACTACATCCTCATCAGTTTGGTAGAAGCTATCTTTAGCGTTGCTAAGTGTCATGTGCGTATCCTCTAGTTCTCAGAAGCAGTCTCACTAGGCAAAGGTAAAATAGGAGTCTCCTTGGTTGTGGAGAGCACGATAGTCGTGCGGGTGCGCAAAATACCAGGCAAGCTCTTTAGCCGGTCACTAATAACTTGTTCTAGGTGTCGTGTACTGCTACAACGGACTTTCAACAGGTAATCATCATCGCCAGTTACGTGATGACATTCCTGCACTTCAGGTAATTCACGTATCCGTTGTAGAAAAGGGGCTCGGTGTTCTGGTCGCTCCAGCGTAACGGAGATAAAGGCAGTTAAACCACAACCAACAGCTTCAGGGTCAACCAAGGCTGCATAACTTCGGACGACCCCACGCTCCTCCAACCGCCGCACCCGTTCAGCAGTGGCGGGAGCCGAAAGCTCTAGGATGCCTGCCAACTCCGACCAGGTAATCCGACCTTGAAACATTAAGTGCTGGATGATCTTGAGATCTATAGTGTTCAAGCCCTTAAACCTTATTTTATTAAATGCTAGCTCTCTAAATCTTCATTTACAAGGTAAAAAAGTTTATTTACTTAATAATCGTAACTCATATCTAAAAAAAAGCTAAGCGCAAGCTCGGTATTGTTTGCGCTGGAACCCTTGGTACACCTGTATGCAAGCCGCTTACTTTTAGATTATTTCCATCTTCAAATATTTTTTTCAACATAAGAAAAAAACTCCCGTCCCTTCTAAAGGCGGGAGTGTCAACGCTTGCTCCGGTAGTCTGGCTAATTGATTTTATCCCTGCTTTCAATCGGTCACCTAGTTATCCTAATTTTATGACCTTTATCACGTAAGGTAGGGGAGTTCACGAGTCTCTCGTTAGCTTCTTTTGTCGTGTGGAATAGTTACAGTTGCGCTATTAGTAGCCGTGTTTCCAGAAGCATCAGTAGCTGAATAAGTTACTGTGTACACGCGTCCCTGTTTTTGTTTACCCTTCCTTTCAGACCTCACGTAAAAGCTACGGTCATCTGTCCCGATTGCAACTCCTGATAGGTCGCTATTAGGATCTATTTGCTCGTTACAAGTTATAGAAACTAGTTTTACTTCAGGCCTTAAATCAATATTATCGGTAGCATTAACATTCGCATTGATAAGAACCATTTTGTGATTAGGTGGCCACAAAATGTTAGGTCTAAGCGTAACAGATATAGTTGGAGGCGTTGTATCAACATCATCTGTTACGGTATCATCCATTACCAATACATCAGAAGCAATACCGGAATCAGCAAAAAATACTGTCCAATGACCAGTAAGGTAATGGTTATCAGCTTCCGGTACAGTTACACTAAAACCTGAAGCTACTTTTCCAGGCAAAATGTTAGATGACCCATTGTTTTTCCATTCTAAATTGAGGTATGGGCTTTCCTCTGTCGTGATCAAAATAACCTGCCAATTAGGAGGTGATTTGGTACTGTTTTGAGGAATTCCAGATTCAAAAGTCCAACCAACTGGAGGAACCGTTAGCTCTGCGACACCGTGGTAATAATCGTATCCAACTTCAACCCCTGTGATTGTATTACTGATATTATTAGTAACACGGTTGTTAATGACACGGTACCGATAAGTTACCCTACCATCAGCAAGCGTCTTTTGAGAGACTTCAACTGCGACATTTGGAGCTTCTTGAGCATAAGCAGTCTCAAAACCAAAACAGCAGAGCATAACAGCTAAAGCAAGTCCAATCAATAATTCTTTGAATATTTGTCTCATAAGAATCTCCCTCTACTGAGAGGATGTTTTAAAAGTGGGGGGCATTTGTAAGAAAGCTCACAAGGCTGATGCTGAGATTTGTAGATAACAGCACCTTGTGAGTAAATGACTAAAGCATATCCTAGCAACCTGACATGGGAACAGT